>FLSH01006843.1_pt1 | contig 33932 bp, 28 predicted proteins | sample 1550441 | NCBI WGS metagenome assembly FLSH01 (sample SAMEA4031756, study PRJEB14383) | metagenome | biome: human; feature: oral; material: saliva | place: Philippines | collected 2014 | reverse complement strand
CCCACCTCTTCCCATTCCGAACAGAGAAGTTAAGCCCGTTTGCGCCGATGGTACTGCAATGCAATGCGGGAGAGTAGGTGGCCGCCTTCTTTTATGAGAGCCTTGAAGAGAAATCTTCAAGGCTCTTTTTTTTGTTGGTGGTGAGTGATGGTAGAGTTTTACGAGGGATGGTTCTTAGGCTAATGGGCCTTATATGGCTTATAAGCCTAAGGGGCTATGGGCTTAATAGTATGGGGCTGATATGCCTAATGGGCCTTATAGAGCCTATAAGTCTAATGGGGCTAATAAGGCTTATAACTCTAATTGGGCTAATTAGCCTAATAGTTTTAGGATAATAAGTTAAATTTACAATTTAAGCTTGTTGAGTAATTTGTTATAGGATTAAGTCATTTTTTATAATATTCTTTTATTCTTTTCGTTAATTCTTTATATGCAGTGGACCGATAGGATTCGACAAGTAAAGATTTTCTTAGTAGTTGCAGCAATTCTTATAGCTGTAGCTTCGTTGCTTGTGTCACGCTCTTTGACACATGACTTGGCTGAACAGGAAAAGAGTAAGATGCAGGTGTGGGCAGAAGCGATGAAATCATTAAGTGCTGCAGATGAAAACACTGATTTAAGTCTTGTTTTGAAGGTTTTAGACGAGAATCATACTATTCCTGTTGTTGTGTTGAATAACGAAGGAGTTGTCACAGAATATCGTAATATAGAGATTAAGGCACGAAACGCTAAAGATAGTATTGCGTTTATAACTTCATACGGGCAACAGATGAAGGCATCTGGACAGGTAATTCGTATTTCTTTGAGTAAGAATCATCATGATTATATAGATGTATGTTATGATGATTCTTTGATGTTAAAGCGTATTGCTGTTTATCCATACGTACAGTTAGGAGTGGTACTATTATTTGTTATTGTTGCTATTTTTGCTTTATTGACTTCGAAGCGTGCGGAGCAAAATAAGGTTTGGGTGGGATTAAGTAAAGAAACTGCTCACCAATTGGGCACACCTATTTCTTCCTTAATGGCTTGGTCGACAATCTTGAAAGAAACTTATCCAGACGATGAACTCTTGCCTGAGATGGATAAGGATGTAAAACGATTACAACTGATAGCAGATCGTTTTTCAAAGATTGGGTCAATTCCTGAACCCGTTCCATCCTGTTTGAATGATGTTCTTATCCATGTCGTTGATTATATGGATCGTCGTACCTCAAAGAAGATTGAGATGAAGACAGAGCTACCTAATGAAGATGTTATCATTAATATGAATGCATCCCTCTTTGAGTGGGTAATTGAGAATCTATGTAAGAATGCTGTTGATGCGATGGGGGGAAAGTTAGGTAGTATAACGTTACGTCTGGAAGAGACAGACAAGCGTGCTATCGTAGAAGTTAGTGATACGGGTAAAGGAATTAAAAAGAAAGATATAAGTAATGTGTTCCGACCTGGATTTACGACTAAGAAGCGAGGCTGGGGCTTAGGTTTGAGTCTCGCTAAACGTATAGTAGAGGAGTATCATCATGGAAAGATATATGTTAAAAACTCAGAAATAGGTAAAGGTACCACCTTTCGAATAGAACTTCGAAAGAGGTAAGACTTCATGTTCTGAATTTCTCTTCTTGAGAAAAAATATTTTTTTTCATGAGAATAAATGTTTTTGTTCATGAAGAAAAACACTTTTTTATACGAAAGTAATTAAGATATAGCAATCAAAGGTCTTAATTTTTATTGCTTATTGACCCATAGACAGGATGTAGTAGGTACTCTGTTAGAACCTTCGTTATAAATGAAAAATCACTTTGTCTTTCAATGAATAGACTACACAAAACATCATTTGATTATGGGTATAAGCGAAAGAGCATAATAAGACTTACACATGTGTTCTTACTTTTTTTACTTATAATTTGCTTATAATCAGAAAAATATTCGTAACTTTGCAACCCAATTATGGACTTAGAAACCCTTAAAATAGATTTGAAGGGTCTGGAAGAAGGTGTTAATCACCTTGAGTTCGACCTGGATGACACTTACTTTAAGGAAGTTGACGCTCCTGAAGTGAGTCAAGGCAGTGTGCATGTATCCCTTGATATCGTGCGCACAGGAGAAGATTTCTTTACTCTTGACTTCCATTTAGCAGGCATAGTCATGGTTCCATGTGATGTCTGTCTTGAACCTATGGAGCAGTCAATAGAGGCAATAGAACGTCTCGAAGCAAAGTTTGGAACAGAAAACTCAGAAGAGGACGACCTTGTAACGGTGGCCGAGGACGAAGGAATACTCGATGTTGCATGGTACCTCTACGAATTCATAGCTCTCGCAATCCCTATCAAGCATGTGCATGCACCTGGAAAATGTAACCCTGCTATGGTACGAGCTCTTGAGGAGTACTCTGCCGCCCGAAGCGGTGAGGAAGACGAGCAGGCGATGGATTCGCGCTGGGAAGCTCTATTAAAATTGAAAAAATAAAATATTAAACGTTTAAAGAATTATGGCACATCCAAAAAGAAGACAGTCAAAGACTCGTACACTCAAGAGAAGAACTCACGATAAGGCAGTAGCTCCTACATTGGCATTATGCCCTAATTGTGGTGCTTATTATGTTTATCACACAGTTTGCCCAACTTGTGGTTACTATCGCGGTAAGGTTGCTGTCGTAAAAGAAACAGCTGAATAAGCATGAGTAATATCAATGCGATTATAACAGGTGTCGCTGGATACGTGCCAGACTATGTCCTCAACAATGAGGAATTGTCTCGTATGGTTGATACCAATGACGAGTGGATTACTACTCGTACAGGTATCAAGGAGCGCCGCATCCTTACGGAGGAAGGCCTCGGTACGTCTTATATGGCACGTAAAGCAGCAAAGCTCCTGATGACGAAGACAGGTGCTGATCCAGATAGTATTGATGCTGTCATTGTTGCTACAACGACTCCTGACTATCCGCATCCTTCCACAGCCTCTATCGTTTTAGGAAAGCTTGGACTAAAGAATGCGTTCGCATTTGACTTAGCTGCTGCTTGTTGCGGTTTCATGTATGCACTCGATGTAGCTTGCAATATGATCCAGAGTGGTCGTCATAAGCGTATCATAGTTATCGGTGCTGATAAGATGTCAGCAATAACTGATTATCGTGATCGTGCGACATGTCCTCTCTTCGGTGATGGTGCAGGTGCTATCATGTTAGAAGGAACAACGGAAGAGGGTATTGGTATGATTGATTCTTATCATCGTACAGATGGTAAGGGCCTTCCATTCCTCCACGTAAAGGCTGGTGGTTCAGTTTGTCCTTCTTCAAGTTTTACAGTTGATCATCGTTTGCATTATACCTACCAGGAGGGGCGCACTGTCTTCCGTTATGCAGTAACGGCAATGGGTGAAGATTGCGCAACACTGTTGGAGCGCAATGGCTTGACACAGAACGATATTGATTATGTTGTTTGTCATCAGGCGAACCTTCGTATCATCGAGGCTGTTGCAAAACGCATAGGTGTCCCAATGGAGAAGGTGTTGGTTAATATTCAGCGTTATGGTAATACCAGTGCTGCTTGTATGCCACTTGTTCTTTGGGATTATGAGTCACAACTGAAGAAGGGTGATAAGATTATATTCACTGCCTTCGGTGCAGGTTTCGTTAACGGTGCAGCTTACTTTAAGTGGGCATACGACGGTGCCTCTGCGGCGGTTAAGAAGTAAAGACTTTAAGTTATCATACAAAGAGCGCATCTTTCTTTCATAATAAGATAGGTGCGCTTTTCTATTAAAATCGGATTAAGAATATGGTTGTTGAGATATTGTCTCACGTCCGTTTCTTAAGTTAATATTATAACAGAACTTTTCAAAAGTCCCTTCTTTTAGGAAGAGATGGTCGGATATAGTATATATGCACAAAGCAGGATTTGTAAATATCGTAGGTAATCCAAATGTCGGAAAGAGTACACTGATGAATCAACTCGTTGGTGAGAAACTCAGTATAGCTACTTTCAAGGCTCAGACAACACGTCATCGTATAATGGGAATTGTCAACACAGAGGATTCGCAGATCGTTTTCTCAGATACGCCAGGAGTGTTGAAACCCAATTATAAGATGCAGGAGATGATGCTTCAATTCTCAGAATCAGCTTTGGCAGATGCTGATATCTTACTTTATGTGACCGATGTTATAGAAGATCCAGAGAAGAATATGGACTTTCTTGAGAAGGTTGCAAAGATGTCAATACCAGTCATCTTACTTATCAATAAGATTGATGAGAGTGATCAGAAGAAGCTTGGCGACCTTGTGACGAAGTGGCATGGACTGTTACCAAATGCTGAGATACTTCCCATCTCAGCTAAGAATAAGTTTGGTACAGATATTCTCTTGAAGCGTGTTCACGAACTATTGCCTGAGAGCCCAGCCTTCTTTGATAAGGACCAGTTGACAGATAAGCCTGCAAAGTTCTTCGTTTCAGAGATTATTCGAGAGAAAATTCTGCGCTATTACGATAAGGAGATCCCTTATTCCGTTGAGGTTGTTGTTGAGAGCTTCAAGGAGGATGACCGCCAAATCCATATCAATGCGGTCATTTATGTGGAACGTAATAGTCAAAAGGGAATAATCATTGGACATCAGGGTATGGCTCTCAAGAAGGTGTCTACTGAGGCTCGTAAGAGTTTGGAACGTTTCTTTGACAAGAAAATATTCCTTGAGACCTTCGTTAAGGTTGATAAAGATTGGCGTAACTCACAGAAGGAACTAAAGCATTTCGGTTATAATCCGGAGTAGAAAAGGGGCCTCATCGATTCCTTGGAAGGAGAGGAAAGCCTAAAAAAGGAGGGATGAGAGAAATCTTATTGGGGAAATTGGGCTAAGAAGGCTAATAAGCCCCATAGGGCTAAGAAGGCTAATAAGAAAATAAAGCAAATAAGCCCAATAAGGTTTATAGCCTACCTTTATAATAAGAGAAAATCGCCCTAACTGCTTAGTAGGGTACACTCTCGCACGATGCGAGGGCTGGGGAATGGTCATCCTCGGCAAATATTCATCGGATGCCTGACCACATCTGGGCCTTCTCATGGTAGTAATAAAGCTATTCAAGAGTTATGAGGAGGGAAAAGACCAATATAAATGGCAAATTTAGTAGCTATCGTAGGACGCCCAAACGTAGGCAAGTCCACTTTATTCAATCGATTAACCCAAACACGTCATGCAATTGTAAGTGATACTGCAGGTACCACACGCGACCGTCAATATGGTAAGTGTCAATGGAACGGTCGTGAGTTCTCTGTTGTAGACACGGGTGGTTGGGTTGTGAAGTCAGATGATATTTTTGAAGACGCAATCCGCAAACAGGTCCTTGTGGCAACTGAAGAGGCCGACCTTGTGCTCTTTGTTGTTGATACGGAAACTGGCATTACTGACTGGGATGAGGATGTTGCATTGATTCTTCGTCGCACCAAACTACCTGTACTCCTTGTAGCCAATAAGGTAGATAATAGTGGTGAGTATTATCAGGCAGCCGAATTCTATAAGCTTGGTTTAGGTGATCCTATCTGTATCAGTGCTGCCACGGGTGGAGGAACAGGTGATTTGCTCGATACACTACTTGAGAATCTGAAAGATGCACCAGATGAAATCGTTGATCAAGATATCCCTCGTTTTGCAGTTGTAGGTCGTCCTAATGCAGGAAAGTCAAGTCTTATCAATGCGTTCATTGGTGAAGACCGTAATATAGTGACCGAGATAGCAGGTACAACACGTGATAGTATCTATACACGTTACACTAAGTTTGGTTTTGATTTCTATCTTGTTGATACTGCCGGTATCCGTCGTAAGAACAAAGTAACCGAGGACTTGGAGTTCTATAGTGTGATGCGTTCTATCAGAAGTATTGAGAATGCGGACGTATGTATTCTTATGTTGGATGCAACTCGAGGCATTGAGTCACAAGATATGAATATCTTTCAGCTCATACAGCGTAACAACAAGAGTCTTGTTGTCGTTGTGAATAAGTGGGACTTGGTACAGGATAAGACGCAGAAAGTCATCGACACCTTTGAAAATGCTATTCGTAGCCGTATGGCACCATTCGTAGATTTCCCAATTATCTTTGCTTCAGCACTGACCAAACAACGTATCTTTAAGGTTCTTGAAACAGCAAAGCAAGTATATCAGAACCGCACAATACATATTGGTACAACGAAGTTAAACGAGGTCATGCTTCCTATCATCGAGGCAACCCCACCACAGTCTGTGAAGGGAAAGTATATTAAGATTAAGTATTGTTCACAGCTTCCAAACACACAAATACCATCTTTCGTATTCTATGCGAACCTCCCACAGTATGTCAAGGAGCAGTATCGTCGCTTCTTAGAGAATAAGATTCGTGAGAACTGGAACCTTCATGGTTGTCCAATCAATGTGTTTGTTCGTCAGAAGTAGCCGTAGGAGGAATATCAATGAAACGAGTTCTGTATTCTTTTCTTCTTGTTTTATCATGCTTGTTATTGGCATGTAGCAAGAAGAAGGATGAGATAGATCACGGTAGACTGGCTGGTCAGGCAGCCAAGCACTATTACGAGCAATTATTAAAAGGTAAGTATGATGCCTTTTTAAGTGGTGAAAATCGTGTAGAAAAATTGCCTGATAGTTATCGTAAACAGCTTTTGATTAATTTCCGTCAGTTCGTTGAGCAGCAGAAAGAAGACCATAAAGGTGTCGACTCAGTATCTTTGACTTCATCAGTGTTCTCTGCCAAGGACAGTACAGCCAGTGCCTTCCTACTTTTCCATTATGGTGACAAGACAACCGAGCAGTTTGTTGTACCAATGGTGAAGGTGCATGGAAAATGGTTGATGAGATAGTTCTATCGTTTACATATAAAGGGGATTGCTGATAAAAGGCAATCCTCTTTTTATTTGTCATCCGCTTTGTGTTAGGTTACAAAACAGGTTCTTCCGTTAAATGTGTGGACGCTTTTCGTAGTGCTTTAACGTAAGAGCCAAAGTTACTCATTAAACAAAAATATGGCTGAGACAGTCAACTATCTATTCTATTTTCATCCTCTTTCATTGAAAATCTTTATATTTTAAGACTTCGAAAATCTGCAGACAAGGGTTTGAAAAATCATTACATAATTTCAAGGAAAACACCTATAACTAACGGTAAAAATACACACATGAAGCGAGTTTGCAATCAACAGAGTATCAATTAGTTACCAAGTATAAAGTAAAAGATGCCTAATTGGAGTTCAAAAGGGCGTTAGCAAGGGTCTTAAAGAGCATCTTTTGCAAGCCAAAAGGGCGTCTTTTAGAAGCCAAAAGAGCATGTAGTGGGTTTGAGATGTACAAAAATAGTTTACAAACATGATTCAATAAAGGAATAAGCAGGTTATAGATGCCAGATAGGCATCACACCTAATTACATTTATCATATAGTTTACCCCCCCCTTATAAAACAATCTTATTGGAGGTAAGCTTACCATGTATGTGGATAAATCTCATTCTATTAACAATCTACACATTTAACGGAAGAACCACAAAACAGCATTGGTAAGCTTATAGAACTTGGAGAATAGAAAGCGTAGATAGTAAGTAGTATATAATAGCGCTATATACCATAAAAGTTTATTTTTCGTTTCCTGTCATTTTTAACACTTCTCGTAGGAGTCTGTTATAGAGTGGTTTATGAGCGAGCATAGCATGACAGATATGACAGGAAAATTGATTTAGGGATTTTGTTCAGTCGTATTAATCGAAGGATTAAGCCCGACAAATTAGTCTTTGATAGCCAACACGTGTCGTTGTTAATGGTTAACACCAATCGTACTATGGGTAAGTATTAATTAAGCTATAGGATAAGTCATCAATAGCTATGGTTTAGGATTGCCTCCAACAACCCAAAACCATAAACTTTATGACAAACTGATATCCTCTATTCTTCCTCAGATAGCTCCACATTCTTTACCTTTTTAAATAGGTCAGAAGCAAAGACGAGGTCGTTAAGTTTCTCGTTCTTGGATGTAATAACCGATTCTTTATTACCTTGCCATTCTTTCCTACCATCAGCAATGAACACTATATTCTCACCAATACCCATTACAGAGTTCATATCATGAGTGTTGATAATAGTCGTCATGTTAAACTCACGTGTGATACTCGTGAGTAATTGGTCGATGACAAGTGATGTCTTTGGATCCAGTCCGGAGTTTGGTTCATCACAGAAGAGATACTTTGGATTCATGACAATAGCTCTGGCAATAGCGACACGCTTCTGCATACCACCTGAAATCTCACCAGGGAATTTCTCTTCAGCCCCTGTTAAGTTTACACGGTCGAGGCATTCCATAGCCCTTTTATCGCGTTCTTGCGCAGTCATATCTGAGAACATATCCAATGGAAAGCGTACGTTTTCCAGTACGGTGAGCGAGTCGAAGAGTGCAGCACCTTGGAAAATCATACCCATCTCACGTCTCATAAGAATCTGTTCCTTCTTTGACATGTTGACAAAGTTACGTCCGTCATACAGCACTTCACCCTTAGTAGGCTCAATCAGTCCTGTGAGTGAACGCATTAGTACGGTTTTTCCCGCACCACTCTGTCCGATGATGAGATTTGTTTTTCCGTCTTCAAAAACGACATTAATGTCCTTCAGCACTTCTTTGTCACCGAATGACTTGAATAGATGTTTTACTTCAATCATATTATGGGGATTAGTCAGGAGTTAAGGAGTGAAATGGAGTTAAGACAAATGTTTATTTATCTAAATCATTCATGGCATGGTTGTTAGCAATGCCATAGCAATATGCATTGAGCAACTTACTTGCTTCTTCAATCTTAGTATGAAGCTGTTGATATTGTTCCATGCCAATATATCCTAAATCACGGGATAATATAATATAGTCTCTACATTCCTCTAAACTTCCTTGTGCAATGTTCATAAAACGTAATTTGTCCTGTTGTCCAAGTCTCTTATATCCTTCTGCTATATTTGCTTCGATAGAGATAGCTGCTCTCCGGAATTGAGATGTTAGTCCAAACCTCTCATCTGAAGGGAATAGTTTCGTAACTTCATATACATAAAGAACAAAGCTATGGGTCTTCTGCCATGCAATTATTCTTTCAAAGCTATATGTTTGAGGATAGTTGGACATAAGTTTGCTAATTTAGTATAAGAGTCTAATAGCTTGTGGTGAGTTAAGGATTAAAATGATAAGTAGTTGTCTGGTACTATACAAATGACGGTGTTGTCTTAACTCCATTTCACTCCAAAACTTCTTTAACTCCTATATCAACTCAACATCTGTGTGAGGAAAACGTCACTGAAGAGAATCAGTACGCTTGAGCAAACTACTGCATCCGTAGATGCCTTACCAACTTCAACACTTCCTCCCTTCACCGTGTAGCCCATAAATGACGAAACACTTGAGATGATAAAGGCAAAGAAGAATCCCTTGATGATACTCATCCACATAAACCACGGATTGAAATCATGTTGCAAGCCAGCAGTCAAATCTACTGGTGTGATGATATGTGCAAGGTAGGCCGTGGCGTATGCGCCGATGATACCCGTTGCCGCAGAGAAGATAACAAGGAATGGCATAATCGTGATAAGACCTAATATCTTTGGCAAGATGAGGTAGCTGGCAGAGTTGATACCCATAATCTCTAAGGCATCAATCTGCTGTGTTACACGCATGGTACCTAACTCTGAAGCAATGTTTGAGCCTACCTTACCCGATAGAATCAGACACATAATACTGCTGGAGAACTCCAAGAGCATAATCTCTCTCGTCACATAACCAGAAACCCAATGTGGCATCCAAGGACTTTGCACGTTGAGTTTAATCTGTATACATATAACTGCACCTATAAAGAAAGAGATGAGAAGGACGATACCTATTGAGTCTACGCCCAACTGAGACATCTCTTTAACATATCTTTTTAGGAACATTCGCATTCGTTCGGGACTACTGAATGAGCGTCCCATCAACATAAGATAATTACCGAATGTGTTCAGCCACTTGAATAAAAGCATGTTCTTTCTGTTTGATGTTCAAAGTGCAAATTTAACCAAAATATCGTAGAAATAGAAAAGAAAGACATTATTTAATAGTCATGAAGGCTACTTTCGCTTTTTGTAAATAGTATCTTTGCCATTATTGTATAGTTCTTTTAGGATTATATTTGTATCTTTGTGCGTGACAAACTATGGGCTTAAAGCTATGAAAAGTAATCCTGCAATATACGTGGAAGGCGTAGGCTGGCGTCGTGAGTGTGTGGCGTCGCTGCTACAGAGGCGTAAAGAGCATGACTACCAAGGGCGGTGTATCTATATGATAACGCTCTGTACGGAAGGAAGACAGCCGCTGTTGGGTAGGCTTATGCGAAGGACAGCAGCTGTAGCATCCGCCTACATAGAGCCAACAGAGCTGGGGAGTGAGGTCGAGCGTTGTTGGAGAGAGATTCCTAAGCATTATTCAGAGGTGAGTGTGCTTGCCTTTCAGGTTATGCCGGACCATATACACGGCATCCTCTTTGTGACACATGAGATGGCTGTACACTTGGGGAAGGTTATTAATGGGTTCAAGGTGGGCTGTAATCGGGCGTATCGGCGGCTGGTGTTGGGGAGTTCTGAGGCAATGCCTCAGAAGCAGGAACAGGAGGACAGAATAGGAAGGCAGAGGCTGGCTGGATGCGGAGAAGGGACGAAACAGCGAGGCTGCAAGCACCCAGAGCATGGCATGCTCTTTGCACTGGGCTATCATGACACGGTGCTGAGAGGGAAGGGACAGCTGGAGAATATGTTCAGATATATTGCTGATAATCCACGACGGCTGGCGATGAAACGGGATAATCCGCAACTCTTTCGTGTCGTGAATAGTCTGAAAGTAGGTGATAGAACTTTCTCTGCTATAGGAAATCAGTGGTTACTGGAGCACCCAATAAGACTGCAGGTACGTTGTCATAATAATAAGACACCAGAGAATCTGCGCCTTATAGCCTTGCAAAAGGAATACTTCCTTGCACGAGGACGAGAGGGAGGGGTACTTGTTAGTCCCTGTATATCGGCTGGGGAAAAAGAAATAGCACGTGCAGCATTGGAGGAGAAACTCCCGCTTATAGTCTTGTTAGAAAACGGTTTTCCACCTCTCTATAAACCTCCTGGGCAGTACTTTGATGCTTGTTGTGAAGGGCGACTCCTTATGTTAGCTCCATGGGCATATCATCACGAACGTAGTACCATTTCGCGTGAGCAGTGTCAAGCCCTTAATTCAATGTCGGCAGCACTTAGCAATGAAGCGTGGACGACGGCATTCGAGCAGGAATTGTTAGGATATACTTCTGGAGAAGAATAGGGAATAGCCACCAAGCAATCATGGCAGAGAACCTCCGTGAGAACGTCTTTTAATAGAAGTGTAGACACGTAGCTATAGATTTATCTGTATTGTTCTTTTGTTTCTTTTCACGTCTTTATGATTGCTATCTGCTTTTTATTTCGTAATTTTGCACCAATTGCTTAAAAGAGAAAACTATGTCAGAGTCAGATAATATTGTTGTACGCCCAGAAGGCGAGGGGAGCATTCTTCGTACGGAGAAGCTGGTGAAGCGATATGGAAAGCGAACAGTAGCCAATGGTGTGAGCATCAATGTGAAACAAGGAGAGATTGTTGGGTTGCTCGGACCAAATGGTGCGGGAAAGACTACGTCGTTTTATATGACGACAGGTCTGGTTGTTCCTAATGAAGGACACGTTTACATTGACGATCAAGAGATTACGAATTTCCCTGTTTATAAGCGTGCACGTGCTGGTATAGGCTATCTTCCTCAAGAGGCGAGTGTCTTTCGTAAGATGAGTGTGGAAGATAATATCATGAGCGTATTAGAGATGACGAAGCTTTCTAAGCAAGAACGCATCGACAAGATGGAAAGTCTTATCCGCGAGTTCCGATTGGAGAAGGTGCGTAAGAACCTTGGTGACCGTCTTTCTGGTGGTGAGCGTCGTCGCTGCGAGATAGCCCGCTGTCTGGCCATCGACCCAAAGTTTATCATGCTTGATGAGCCTTTTGCGGGTGTCGACCCTATCGCCGTTGAGGATATCCAGCACATTGTTTGGCGCTTGAAATTCCGTAATATCGGCATCCTCATCACCGACCATAATGTACATGAGACGCTGAATATTACCGATCGCGCCTATCTTCTCTTCGAAGGTCGCATCCTCTTTAAGGGAACTCCGGAGGAGTTGGCCGCTAATAAGATAGTAAAAGAGAAATACCTCGGTACTGACTTCATTCTACAGAAGAAAGACTTCCAGTTGCTCGACCAGCGTAAACGGGCGCAGGAAGAGGCTAATGAGAGGTAAAAACAGGGACTATCCCTCTCTTTACAGGCGTCTTATTTGAGGTAGCACATCAGCTTTATCGAATTATTTTCATGAAAAAAATATTTTTTTTCACGACAAGAAATATTTTTCTTCATGACAATAATTATTTTTTTTCATGAAAATAATTTGCAACCAAAGTTATTCTTGGAAAAGAAAGAGTCTCGGAAGACAGGCAACTAACGGCAAGAAACGATATAAAAGTTCGTTCTAAGGGGTCATAATCATAAGGAGGTAGCATCCGATATAGGCCGCTGTAGTAGCTTATCTTGGTTAAAAAAACAAATTTCCCCTTATATATTATAAGGTTATGCGAATTTTTAAGTATCTTTGCATTTCAAAGTCTATAAGGGATAAGTGTGTCCTCTTGTAAACACATGCTTTTGATAAATAATAATAAACATAAATATAAACATCAAAGATGAAAATTTCATTTGAGAATGCCGACAAAGTGAATGGCTTGATGACCATCACTGTTGAGGAAGCTGATTACAAGGATGAGGTAGAGAAAACCCTCAAGGATTATCGCAAGCGTGCCAATGTTCCTGGTTTCCGTCAGGGCCAGGTGCCTATGGGACTGATTAAGCGTCAGTACGGCCCACAGGTGAAGATGGAAGCTATTAATAAGATTCTTGGTGAGAACCTACAGAAATACATCACTGATAACAAGATTCAGATGTTGGGTCAGCCAATGGGTTCTGAGTCACAGGAGGCTGTTGACTTGGAGAAACCAGCACCTTACGTGTTCAAGTTTGATATAGCTGTAGCACCAGAGTTCAAGATTGAATTGAACGGTAAGAATAAGATTGACTTCTACGAGATAGCTGTTGATGACAAGTTGATCGACCAGCAAGTAGAGATGTTCCAGAGTCGTGCTGGTCACTATGACAAGGCAGAGACCTTCGATCCTGAGCAGCGTGATTTGCTGAAGGGTGACCTTCGTGAGTTGGATGAGAATGGAAACACACTCGAAGGTGGTATCACTGTTGAGGGTGCATCATTGATGCCACAGTATATCAAAGTTGAGGATCAGAAGAAACTCTTCGATGGTGCTAAGCTCGGTGATATCATCACCTTTAACCCAACAGCAGCTTATCCAGATAACGACATAGAGGTTTCTTCACTCTTGAAGATAAAGAAAGAGGAGGTAGCCGAGCATAAGGGTAACTTCTCTTATCAGATAACAGAGATCTCACGCTTCGTTAAGGCCGAAAATAATGAGGACCTTTGGAAGAATGTATATGGTGAGGATGCTGACATCAAGACGGAGGCAGATTTCCGTAACAAGATTGCTGAAGGCTTGAAAGAACAGTTGAAGGGCGACTCAGACTATAAGTTTATTCAGGATCTTCGCGCATACTGCGAGAAGAAGGTTGGTGAATTAACTTTCCCAGACGCTATCTTGAAGCGCATTATGTTGGCTAACAACCAGGATAAGGGTGAGGAGTTTGTAGAGAAGAACTATGCACAGAGCATCAAAGAGTTGACATGGCACTTGATTAAGGAGCAGTTGGCTAATGATCATGACATCAAGGTTAATGATGATGACGTTCGTGAGAGCGCTCGTCAGATGGCACGTGCACAGTTCGCTCAGTACGGTATGACCAATGTTCCAGAGGACTATCTGAATGGTTATGCAGACGAGTTGTTGAAGAAGCGTGAGAACATTGACAACTTTGTAGAGGCAGCACTCGATCGCAAACTCGCAGCAGTAATCAAAGACGTAGTAAAGTTGAATGTTAAGACAGTAAGTCTTGAAGAGTTCAATAAACTTGTAAGCGAGTAACATTTTTAGCAAAAATCTTCCTTTATATAGAGGGGTTATCGATTTTTTTGCTTATCTTTGCTTTAGATATACAAGCCCTTGTCGCATGGAGTGGCATAATGTTTGTATTGATGGCAATGGTAAGAGAGGTCGATAACCTCTATTTTTGTCATAATAAAAATATATAGAAAGGAAAACAATGAACGATTTTAGAAAGTTTGCCACAGGGCATCTTGGGATAAATGGTATGGTGCTTGACGACGTTATGCGTGCACAGGCGCAGTATCTCAATCCATATATTCTTGAAGAGCGGCAGCTGAATGTAACGCAGATGGACGTTTTCTCTCGTCTTATGATGGAGCGTATCATCTTCCTTGGAACTCAGGTTGATGACTATTCAGCTAATACTATCCAGGCACAGTTGCTCTATTTGGATTCTGTAGACCCTGGTAAGGATATCTCAATTTATATCAACTCTCCTGGTGGAAGCGTTACTGCAGGTTTAGGTATCTATGATACCATGCAGTTTATATCCAGTGATGTAGCAACGTTGTGTACTGGTATGGCCGCATCTATGGCTGCCGTCCTGCTTGTTGCAGGTAAGGAAGGTAAGCGATCAGCGCTGAAACATAGCCGAGTAATGATTCATCAGCCATTAGGAGGCGTACAAGGTCAAGCTTCGGATATTGAGATTGAGGCACGAGAGATACAGAAGTTCAAGAAAGAACTTTATACAATCATCAGCGAACACTCCCATCAACCATTTGAGAAGGTGTGGAATGACAGTGATCGTAACTACTGGATGACTTCGGAAGAAGCCAAGGCCTATGGTATGATTGATGAGGTTCTTATGAGAAAATCAGTAAGTAACACTTCGGAAGAAGCAAAGTAAAGGATAAGAATGCCCCAAAAGAAATGTAGTTTTTGTGGTCGTAGTGAGAAGGATGTAAAACTTCTTATCACAGGCTTGAATGGCTATATCTGTGAGGATTGTGCACAGCAAGCCTACAATATCGTCATGGAGACTGGTGCGTTGGCACAGGGAAAGAATGGCGAAGGCGAGGCTTTCAAGCTCAAGAAAGTTCCTAAACCGAGAGAGATTAAGAAATATCTTGATGAATATATAATCGGTCAGGACGAGGCGAAACGCTATCTTTCTGTGGCTGTTTATAACCATTATAAACGTTTACAGCAGCCTAAGGACGATGATGGTGTGGAGATAGAGAAGAGTAATATCATCATGGTTGGCTCTACAGGTACGGGTAAGACTTTGCTCGCTCGTACCATTGCTAAGCTCCTTGATGTTCCTTTCACGATAGTTGATGCAACGGTATTTACGGAGGCTGGATACGTAGGTGAGGATGTGGAAAGTATCCTCTCACGTCTCTTGCAGGTGGCAAACTTTGATGTTGCTGCTGCCGAACGTGGTATTGTCTTCATTGATGAGATTGATAAGATAGCACGTAAAAGCGATAACCCAAGCATTACACGTGATGTAAGTGGTGAGGGTGTGCAGCAGGGTTTGTTGAAACTCTTGGAGGGAACAATGGTTAACGTACCACCAAAGGGTGGTCGTAAACATCCTGATCAGGATTATATACACGTTGATACTCGTAACATCCTTTTCATTTGTGGTGGTGCCTTCGATGGTATAGAACGTAAGATTGCACAACGAATGAATACCCATACGGTTGGATATAACTCTGTACAGAACGTTGCAAAGATTGATAAGAATGATTTGATGAAGTATGTTCTTCCTCAAGACTTGAAATCTTTCGGTCTTATTCCAGAGATTATAGGACGTCTGCCAGTGCTCACCTATCTCAATCCGTTGGATAGAAAGGCGTTACGGAGGATACTTGTTGAACCGAAGAACTCTATTGTAAAACAGTATATCAAGCTGTTTGACATGGATGGTATCAAACTGACTTTCACAGAGGCAGCACTTGATTACATCGTAGACAAGGGCGTTGAGTATAAACTTGGAGCTCGTGGTTTGCGTTCAATAGTTGAGGCTGTGATGATGGATGCTATGTTTGATGTACCATCACGACGTATTAAATCATTTGAGGTGACGGAAGAGTATGTGCGTCAACAACTTGATAAGGCTCATATTCAGAAGTCGGATACTGCCTCATAAACCTATATATACAGCCTGCCGATGTGAAGAACTATTCACATCCGTGGGCTGTGTTATTTCTACAGAACCGTAAAGTATAGAAATATACCCAGCTATTAACATGACACAAGAAGTCAATCTTACCGAAAAACTAAAACATTATTTTGGCTTTGACAAGTTCAAAGGCGACCAAGAAGCTATTATCCGTAATCTTCTTGATGGGAAGGATACTTTCGTGCTAATGCCTACCGGTGGTGGCAAAAGCCTTTGTTATCAACTCCCTTCATTGATTATGGAAGGCACAGCTATTGTTGTTTCTCCGCTTATTGCATTAATGAAAAACCAAGTAGATGTCATTAATGGAATCAGTGAAGAGGATGGTATAGCTCATTATCTCAATTCTTCTCTAAAGAAAGGGGAGATAGACCAGGTCAGAGCAGACATTGTCTCTGGTCGAACAAAACTACTCTATGTTGCTCCTGAATCACTGAATAAAGAGGAGAATGTGGAGTTCTTAAAGTCGGTAAAGATAAGTTTCTACGCTATTGATGAGGCACATTGTATCTCCGAATGGGGCCATGATTTTCGCCCAGAGTATCGTAAGATACGTTGCGCAATTGAGTCGATTGGGACAGCTCCGGTCATCGCTCTTACTGCTACAGCTACTGATAAGGTACGTACAGATATCGTACGTAGCTTAGGTATTGAGGATTGTGCAGAGTTTAAGAGTTCGTTCAATCGACCAAACCTCTATTATGAAGTGCGGCCAAAGAAGAGTGATGATGATACGAATAAACAAATCATTAAGTTTATAAAGCAGCACGCAGGCAAGAGTGGAATTATCTATTGTCTTTCTCGTAAGAAGGTAGAAGAGTTGGCTGCCATCCTTAAAGCTAATGATATTAAGGCAGCACCTTATCATGCAGGGCTTGACTCTGAGACACGTTCTAAGGCTCAAGACGACTTTCTTATGGAAGAGTTGGATATCATCGTAGCCACGATTGCTTTTGGAATGGGTATCGATAAGCCTGATGTTCGCTTCGTTATACATTATGATATACCGAAGAGTCTGGAGGGTTACTACCAAGAAACAGGACGCGCAGGACGTGATGGTGAGGAAGGTATATGTATTGTTTTTTATTCTAAGAAAGACCTCAATAAACTTGAAAAGTTTATGGAGGGGAAACCTATAGCCGAACAGGACATAGGGCGTCAACTGTTGCAAGAAACAGAGGCATACGCAGAGTCGTCTGTATGTCGCCGTAAAATGCTCTTACATTACTTTGGTGAAGACTATCCAAAGTGTAACTGCTCTATGTGTGATAACTGTTTGCATCCTAAGACAAAGATTGAGGCTGAGAAGCAGCTACTTATTGTTCTACAGGCTGTGAAGACCTTAAAAGAGAATTTCCGACAGGAGTATGTTATTGACTTTGTGCGTGGTAGGGCTACAGATGACCAGAAAGATCATAAGCACGATGAGTTAGATGACTTCGGTGCAGGCGAAGGCGAAGACCCAAAGATATGGAATCCTGTTATACGTCAGGCTCTTTTAGCGGGTTATTTGAAGAAGGATGTAGAGAACTATGGGTTGCTGAAACTAACAGCAGCTGGTAAGCGTTTCTTGAAGTCACCAGAGTCGTTTATGATTGTTATGGATACTGAGTTTAAGGATGATGACGATGACGATGAACCAATCGTAAGTTCGGCAGTCCTTGATCCAGAACTTTTCTCCATGCTGAAGAAGCTCCGTAAGGATATTGCACATAAGTTGGAGATACCGCCTTATGTTATCTTCCAAGATGTCTCTTTGGAGCAGATGGCGATGATGTATCCTATCAATGAGCAGGAATTACAGAATATCCAAGGCGTAGGAGCTGGGAAAGCAAAACGCTATGGGAAGGAGTTCTGTGAGCTAATAAAGCATCATTGTGAGGAAAACAACATAGAACGTCCAGAGGAATTACGTGTCAGGACGGTGGCAAAGAAGTCAATGCAGAAGGTGAAGATCATCCAAAGTATCGACCGACAGTTGCCGCTTGATGATATTGCGTCAGCTGAGGGACTTGATTTTGATGACCTGCTGACAAAGATTGAAGAGATTGTCTATAGTGGTACAAAACTTAACATCGATTACTTCCTTGAGGATGTCTATGATGAAGACCAGATAGATGATATCTATGATTATTTCATGGATAGTGAGACTGACAGTCTTAATGCTGCAATGGAAGAACTTGATGGTGACTACAGCGAAGAGGAGATACGCCTCGTACGCATTAAGTTCTTGTCAGAGATGGCTAATTAATTCTCGCCGTCAAAGTGATGATATTATATTTATCCGTAGGCACTCACAGCTCGTACCCTTCCCATCGTTGACTTTTCTTTGCTACGATGAAACGAGTTGTGCGTGCCTATTTCCTTTAATACATACGAATCTTGAGTGCCCTTTTACCCTCTGAGAATCTAATATAAAGCTGAACCTTTCTCCCCTTAAAAGTAAGTGTCAATATCCTTTATAAGTCTTAATAAAGTAATTAAACCCTTCCATTTATTTGGATATATGTAATCTACTTGTTAGTCATGCTTAAATGTATTTGAGCTTCTCTTGCCTTAAATTTAGGTCTCAGAATCCTTTGTAAATATTGATGAAGTAATTTATTTGTTCCTTTTATTTGGATATATGTAATCTATTTGTTACTTTTGCCTATGAAAGTAAATCGTGATATAAGGATGACAGGGGAATTTGTAACGTTCCTGAACTCCTTAGAACCCAAAGTAAGAAAGAAGTATCTCTATGTGATGCAAATTCTGAAGACGGAGCTTGTTATCAGTGAGAAGTTTATAAAACACTTAGAGAATACAGAATTGTATGAGATGAGAGTGTCCCTTTCATCAAATGAATACAGGACTATTATATTCTCAATTGATGCTGTAAACATAATATCTTCGTCTAAAGTACTTTTGTTGAACTCTTTTCTAAAGAAGGATACAAAGCAGTATAGAGGTGAGATTAGTAGGGCAATGAAATTATTAGAAGACTGGAGAACAGCGTATGAAGAAGATTAATGAAGTAAAGTGGAGAGGGTTACAGTCGTTTGATGATATTCTCAATAACGAAGTTGGACCAGAGAACTCTCCCGAACGTGAGGCGTTCGAGGCACGTGCGAAAGCTTATTACTATGCTGAACTACTGAAAGAACAACGTAAGCAACAGAAGATGACACAGCAGCAGTTGGCAGATAAGATAGGTAAGAAGCGAGAGTATATCTCTAATATCGAGCGTGGAAACAGTGATATGCAGCTATCTACTTTTATGCAGATTGCGAATGCTTTAGGGCTTCGTTTTGCACTTGTTGTTGGTTAGTTACATCACTGAAAGATGTCTATTATGATTTATCTTCATGAGAAGAAATATTTTTTTTCATGAAGATAAATCTTTCTTTTCATGAAAATAATTTCTTCTTTTCATGAGAAGAAATAAAGAAAGAGGCTGAATTAGAAAGTTGACGATGGCTAATGGCGAGGATAATAAGTATAGTTAATTCTGCAATAGAGCCTTCTAATCAATGCACATGACGTGCACTTTAACTTATGATTCAGCCTCTTGGCAATATATTATAATCTGATGAATTACTCAGCGCAGCTCTGTGAGCTAACAGCAACGAGCATCCAAACAGTCTTCTCCTGCTGAACGAGGAAGTCATTCATCAATGAAACTGTAGTGTCATCGTGTGCCTCTGTAGCAAGGTCGATGATTCTACGCTCACGAGCAATCAGTGTCTTGTAGTAATCTAAGAGCAAGTCAACAGCCTCTTTGCTGCAGCTAACAACGCCAGCCTCTTTGATTTCAGCAACTTCCAGATAAGCACTGAAGCGGCTTTCAGGATTGCTGCCCAACTGAAGGATACGCTCAGCAACCTCGTCAACCTTCTCTGCTGCATCGTTGTAAAGCTCCTCATACTTACTGTGCATTACAAAGAACCCATGTCCCTTTACTTTCCAATGGAAACCACGGAGGTTGCTATAGAACACCTGAAGGTCGGCCAACAAAACTGATAGTTCGTTTACTATGTTCTCTACTTTCTTTTCGTTTAATCCTAATACTTCTAATCTTTTCATCTTGAATATATTTTAAGTTGTTGTTTCTTGTTTACGAGTGCAAAGTTAGTGAGTTTGTTATTCTACCACAACAGATATTATCTATACGGTCATTGATTTAATCTATAATATACTTATATGTGCTGATAATAAGTTAGTTATAAGCGATTAAGAAGGTTAAAGAGTATGTGAATAATTGTATGTGTGAAGGAGTCGATAGTCGAAAAGTAGGGAAGTCGGTAAAGGGAAATATTAAATACTTTTAATAAGGTGTGAGAAAAAACGGAAAAAACCAGTCTGTTTGATATTTAATTGCTAAATTTGCATGCAATAAATTTCTAAAATACAATTATGTCATCATTTGTTGCAGACAAAATCACAATGGACGGCTTAACCTACGATGACGTCCTTTTAATTCCAGCTTATTCAGAAGTACTGCCCAAAGAGGTGGTGTTGAAAACCAAGTTTTCACGTAACATTGATCTTAACGTACCTTTCGTCACAGCAGCGATGGACACCGTTACGGAGAGTTCTATGGCGATTGCGATAGCACGTGAGGGAGGTATCGGTGTGATTCACAAGAATATGAGCATTGAAGACCAGGCTCGTCATGTGGCTATTGTGAAACGTGCAGAGAATGGTATGATTTATGATCCTGTGACTATTCGTAAGGGTCGTACGGTGAAGGATGCACTTCAGATGATGGCAGACTACCATATTGGTGGTATCCCTGTCGTTGATGAGGATAACCATCTTGTGGGTATTGTTACCAATCGCGACCTCCGTTTCGAGCGTCATCTGGATAAACTTATTGATGACGTGATGACGAAAGAGAATCTCGTTACGACACATCAAAAGACTGATCTCACAGCAGCAGCACATATTCTTCAAGAAAATAAGATTGAGAAATTGCCTGTTGTCGATCGTGACAACCGCCTTATTGGTCTGATTACCTATAAGGATATCACAAAGGCTAAGGATAAGCCAATGGCTTGCAAAGACGAGAAGGGACGTCTGCGTGTTGCTGCAGGTGTCGGTGTCACAGCTGATACGATGGAGCGCGCACAAGCACTTGTAGCTGCAGGTGTAGATGCAATCGTAATAGATACAGCACATGGTCACTCTGCTGGTGTTATAGGAAAGTTGCATGACGTGAAGGCTGCTTTCCCTAACCTTGATGTTGTAGTAGGTAATATAGCAACAGGTGAGGCTGCAAAGTTCTTGGTAGACAATGGAGCTGATGCCGTTAAAGTTGGTATAGGACCAGGTTCTATCTGTACAACACGTGTCGTAGCAGGTGTTGGTGTACCACAGTTGAGTGCTATTTATGATGTTTATACGGCTTTAGAGGGAACGGGAGTACCATTGATTGCAGATGGCGGATTGCGTTATTCTGGCGATGTCGTTAAGGCATTGGCAGCAGGTGGTAGCAGTGTGATGGTAGGATCATTGGTTGCTGGTACGGAAGAGTCACCTGGTGACACCATTATCTTTAATGGACGTAAGTTTAAGAGTTATCGTGGTATGGGTTCATTGGAGGCAATGGAACAGAAGAATGGCTCACGTGACCGTTATTTCCAGAATGATGTTGGGGATGTGAAGAAGCTCGTTCCAGAGGGTATCGCTGGTCGTGTTCCTTATAAGGGAACTGTCCAAGAAGTTATCTATCAGCTTGTCGGTGGTCTTCGTTCAGGTATGGGCTATTGTGGTGCAGCATCTATAGCAGACTTACATAACGCAAAGTTCACACGTATCACTAATGCTGGTGTGATGGAGAGTCATCCTCATGACATTACCATTACCAGTGAGGCACCGAACTATTCACGTCCAGAGTAATAGTAAAAGACGAAAAATATTCACCCTCTTCCCTGTCTTTCGGGGGAGAGGGTCCCTGCGTTAAAAGAATAACAATGAAATTCAAAGCGATTTTGTCAGTAGTATTGCTCTCCACGACAATGGCATACGGACAAACTGACCCAACAATAATGACTATCAACGGCAAGCCTGTGAGCCGTTCGGAATTTGAGTATTCATATAATAAGAATAATGCTGATGGAGTGATTGATAAGAAGAGTGTAGATGAGTATGTTAATCTCTTTATCAATTACAAATTGAAGGTACAGGCTGCGCTTGATGCACACCTTGACACACTCAGCTCTTTTAAGAAAGAGTTCTTAAGTTATCGTGACCAGCAGGTGCGCCCAACCTTTATTACAGATGCTGATGTTGAGGCTGAAGGACATAAATTGTATCGTGAAGCAAAGCAGCAAGTAGAAGCTAATGGAGGTATGTGGCATTGCGCACATATCCTTATCGGGATGTTACAGAGTGCTGATAAGGAAGAGGCTGAGACAGTGAAGCAGTTGGCTGACTCTATCTATACAGCCATTCGTGGTGGTGCTGATTTTGCAGAACTGGCAAAGAAATATTCTACAGATGTTAATTCTGCCAAGAATGGTGGTGAGTTACTACATCTTCAGAAAGGTCAGACTGTGCCAGAGTTTGAGAAGGCGCTGTTTGCTTTGAAGCCAGGAGAGATAAGTGCTCCTGTTCTTTCTCCTTTTGGTTATCACATCATCAAGATGATAGGTCGCGAGGAATTCCCAAGTTATGAGACACTACATCCTGATATCATGCGCTATATTGAGATGCAGGGATTGCGTGACCAAATAATCGAACAGAAGTTTGATTCACTTGTGGAGAGTGAAGGGAAGGGAGCTACACAAGAAGAAATTCTTGCAAAGAAGCTTTCTTCGTTAGAGAAGGAAGATGTAAATCTCAAGAATCTTATCCGTGAGTATTATGACGGTCTACTGATGATAGAGATGAGTAATCGTACCGTTTGGGATAAAGCGGCCAAGGATGAGAAGGCGTTGGAAGCTTATTTCCTTAAGCATAAGAAACAATATAAATGGACAGAACCACGTTTTAAGGGTATAGCCTATCATGTAAAGAAGAAGGAAGATGTGGAAGCTGTGAAGGCATGCGTTAAGGATGTGCCTTTCAATCAATGGGCAGAGAAGCTACGTGATAAGTTCAATGCAGATAACACGATTCGTATCCGTGTAGAAAAGGGAATCTTTCGAAAGGGCGATAATGCATTGGTAGATCGTGACGTCTTTGGTGAGAAGACAACTGTGAAACCTGTTGCAGGATATCCTATAGACGCCGTTTATGGTAAGAAGATAAAAGCACCAGATAGCATGGATGATGTGCGTGACCTCGTTGTATCAAATTATCAAGAGGAACTTGAGAAGGCGTGGGTAGAGTCATTGCGCAAGAGATATAAGGTAGTTGTTGATAAGAATGTTCTTTCAACAGTCAATAAGCATTAAGATAATACAGCATTTCAATGAAGATAAATAAAGGAAAAACAATTGTCCTACTCGTAGGAACAGTTCTCACGGCAATGGGGCTGCATGCTGGTGCATTCCGTCCCAGCGGTCAACCTATTGCTCTGTCAGACTCAATGAAGGCCGATACAGCAGCGGTAGACAAACCGAATAGTGTTGTTGACGAGGTTATCTGGGTAGTAGGTGATGAACCTATCTTGAAGTCAGAAGTCGAGATAATGAAGCTTCAGAGTGAGGCTGAAGGAGTGAAATGGGATGGTGATCCTGAGTGTATTCTGCCTGAACAGATTGCAGTTCAGAAATTATTCCTTCACCAAGCGGCTATCGATAGTGTTGAAGTCTCTGAGTCGGAGATTGCACAGGGTGTTGATCAACAGATTAACTATTGGATTTCTTTGCCACAGATAGGTTCTAAGGAGAAGCTTGAGCAGTTCCAAAACAAGAGTATGACGCAGATACGACAGGACCTACATGACGACTATAAAAACCGTCTGCTTGTACAGAAAATGCAAGAGAAGCTCGTAAGTGATGTGAAGGTTTCGCCTGCTGAAGTACGCGAGTACTTTAAGAAACTCCCCGTTGATAGTATTCCTATGATTCCAACAACGGTTGAGGTAGAAATCCTTACACAGACTCCAAAGGTTGAGCCTGAGGAGGTTAATCGTATTAAGAACTTACTACGTGACTATACAGACCGAGTGACAAAGGGTGAGACTTCTTTTGCTACCTTGGCTCGTCTTTATTCGGAAGACCCAGGTTCTGCTCGTCAAGGTGGTGAGTTAGGCTATATGGGACGTGGTGTACTTGATCCAGCGTTTGCTGCTGCAGCTTTTAATCTGACGGATCCAAAGAAGGTGTCAAAGGTAGTGGAGAGCGAGTTCGGTTACCATATCATTCAGCTGATAGACCGTCGAGGTGATAAGGTGAACGTTCGTCATATCCTTTTGAAGCCGAATGTGTCAATTGCTTCTATCGATGCTGCTAAGGAGCGATTAGATTCGATAGGTAAGGATATCCAAAAGGGTAAGTTTACATTTGAGGATGCAACAGCTTATCTCTCTGATGATAAGGACACGAAGAATAACCATGGATTGATGGTTAACTCTCAAGAGAATACTCGTACATCACGTTTTAAGATGAAAGATCTTCCGACAGAGGTAGCTCGTGTTGTTGATACGATGAAGGTTGGGGAGATTTCTGTACCTTTCCAGATGACCAATGCACGTGGTAAAGTCGTTTGTGCAATCGTGAAGTTGAAGGAACGTATACCAGAGCATAGAGCAACAGTCACAGAAGATTTCCAAGCAATGCGTGATATCGTTACGGCAAAACGTAGAAAGGAAATTCTGCACGATTGGGTTGTGAAGAAAGTAAAAGAGACATACGTGCGGATTAATCCTCGGTATAAGAGTTGTAATTTCCAATACGAAGGTTGGCTTAAATGACAATAAACAGCAAGTATAAAGATACATTTTGCGGGCATAGAATCTTGTTAATTATGATTCTATGCCTGTTTGGCCTATGGCAAACTCAATCACTCTGGGCACAGAAAGTGACGGAGAAAAAGGGAGATAAGTTCTATATTGACCATGCTGATAATTTGCGTCATAATCAAATGGAGATGCCTGACGTTATGATTGCTAAGGGTGGAGTAAGTTTCCGTTATAAGGGAATGACGCTTAAGTGTGATAGTGCTTATTTCAATGAGAAGGCAAATTGGTTTAAGGCTTTCAGTCGTGTGCATATCACTCGACCTGGTGGTGTGATGCTTGATTGCCAACGCTTACATTATGATGGCTTTGGACAGATGGTACATGCACGTGGTAAGGTGGTTGTTAGAGAGCCTGGGCGGTCGCTTCGTTGTGACAGTTTGGACTATAACACTGCTTCAAAGGTGGCCAATTACTTTGGTGGACGTGGTACGCTGGTCTATAATGGGAACACTGTTGTTGCTGATCAGGGTGATTATAATACGGAGACACATGATGCAAATTTCTTTGGTAATGTTGTGATGTACACTCCGAAGTATCGTATTACTACCCCGGAAGCACATGGTAACACTGAGACAGGACTTGTCCACGTTATCGGTAAGTCTGTTATCAAGACTGCCAAGGGCGAAGTTGTGCATACTAATGATGGTACTTATAATAGTAAGACCGACCACATGGAACTAAATGGCCGCTCAACAATCACTTCTCCTAAGCAGGATGTTGAGGGTGATAACATTATTTATAATAGTACGACGGGTGATGCAGAAGGCCATGGGAATGTGAAGATTGTTGATAAAGCAAACAATCGTACCATCATTGGTCAAGACGTTTTCTATAATGAAAAGACTGGACACAGTAATGCACGTGGCAATGTAAAGATTGATGATCGTAAGGCGCAACGTGTTATTACTGGCGATGAGGTGACATATAATGCTAAAACTGGGTACAGTGAAGGGCATGGCAATGTAAAGATTGTTGATAAACTGAAGCAACGCACTGTCACTGGTCGCGACCTTAGTTATAATAGTAACACACATGAAGGAACGGGCGAAGGTAATGTCTATTATATTGATTATAAAGGTAAGCATGCTTTCTATGGCGATTACCTACATTATACCGACTCTGCTGCGATCGCTTTCGGAGGTAGTCCTGGTCCTGTTGCTAAGGATTTCTCTCAGGGTGACACCCTCTTTGTTCATGCGGATACAATCAGTATGAAGGGTTTTCACATGAACACACCACAAATGTATCGTGAGATCTATGGTGTGAATAATGTTCGTGCTTATCGTACCGATGTGCAAGCTGTATGTGGCTTTATGGTAGCTAATACCAAGGATTCTTGTCTAACGATGTATGATTATCCAATCGTATGGAGTGGAACACGTCAGTTAGTGGGTGATTCTATTAAGGCATATATGAACGACTCAACCATCCGCCAGGCCTTTGTCTATGGTAATGCTTTCTCCATAGAAAAGCTACCAGGAGGTAAATATTTCAACCAGATATCCTCTAAGGATATGCGGGCAGACTTTGTGAAGGGTGTTGTTCGGCGTGTAGACGCTTGGGGTAATGTGGAAGTTATCTATTATCATACGGATAAAGATAGTACGCTGATAGGACATGATTATACCGAAACAGATACGTTACGGATGTTTATCTCACCTGAGCGAAGACTTCAGAAGATATGGATGCCAAAAGCGAATGGTGTCATTAGTCCGATGACACAGATTCCTCCCGACAAGCTGAAACTACCTCACTTTGAGCTTTTTGATGAGGTTCGTCCTAAGGATAAGAATGATATCTTCCGTCGTGCAGCACGTAAAACAAGTGCTACCGTACGTAATGCGAGAGTGTCTCTGCCTCCTCGTCAGCATATAGAGTGACGATGTTTTACTTAAAGTTCATAATAAAATGCTTTTCTTTCAATCATCACGTCCGCGTCGTTTCCATCATGAATATATGTTTGTTGACGAGCGAAAAGAATTGCTAAACGATATAGAGCAGCGTGCACGCTGTGAGGTGGATGGGAAGGAGGTATCCGAACGTCAGTATCGAGAGGAGTTACAGCGCAAGTTAGGCGACTCCTTGAAGTCACAGGTATTGCGTCATCGACATAATCGCTTTACGGCCATGTGGGTATCGTTGATTCTTTCGGCAGGTGTTATCGCCCTTCTTATCTTATTCTTATTTATAGCTTTATAGGATTATTCATGAGTGATATTATACAACTTCTCCCAGACAGTGTAGCCAATCAGATTGCTGCTGGTGAGGTTATCCAGCGTCCAGCTTCTGTTATTAAGGAGTTGGTGGAGAATGCCATTGATGCTGGAGCAACGCACATTGATGTGTTGGTCGTTGATGCTGGTCGCACTTCTATTCAGGTTATCGATGATGGGAAAGGTATGTCGGAGACGGATGCACGCCTTTCTTTTGAACGGCATGCCACGTCTAAGATACGTAAGGCTGACGACCTCTTCTCTCTTCGTACGATGGGGTTTCGTGGGGAGGCATTGGCTTCTATTGCCGCAGTGGCTCAGGTTGAATTGAAGACACGTATGGCGAGTGAGGATTTGGGTACACATCTCTCTATTGCAGGAAGTCGTTTTACTGGGCAGGAACCTTGTTCTTGTCCTGTGGGAAGTAATTTCTTGGTAGAAAACCTCTTCTTCAACGTGCCAGCTCGTCGTAAGTTCTTGAAGTCGAATACTACCGAACTTAATAATATCATCACAGCCTTTGAGCGTATCGTATTGGTCTATCCACAGGTATCTTTTACGCTTCACAGTAATGGGACAGAACTTTTTAACCTTCGTTCTTGTAGCTATCGTCAACGTATTGTTGAGGTGTTTGGTAAACGACTCAATCAAGATCTGCTACCAATTGACGTTGATACGACTCTTTGTCATATCCACGGCTTTGTAGGTAAACCAGAGGCAGCAAGGAAGAAGGCACCCCATCAGTATTTCTTCGTCAATGAGCGCTATATGAAACATCCTTATTTCCATAAGGCTGTTCTTACGGCTTTCGACCGACTCATTCCTCAAGGCGAGCAGGTTCCTTATTTCCTTTACTTCGATGTGCCTGCTGAGAATATTGATGTGAATATCCATCCTACTAAGACTGAGATTAAGTTCGAGAACGAGCAAGCTATTTGGCAGATTTTGCTTGCAGCTGTAAAGGAGTCTGTAGGACGTTTTAATGATATCCCTGCTATTGACTTTGATACAGAGGGGAAACCAGATATTCCTGTGTTTAATCCTAATACTGGTACGGCTGCACCAAAGATTGACTTTAATCCTAATTATAATCCTTTCAAGCAGTCTTCTTCTGTAAAGACTTCGGCTCCTGATGGATGGGAAGAACTCTATACAGACTTGGGTTCTGGTGGTGAGATTCGTCAGTCTAAGCTCTTTGATCAGAATGAAGATGAGATGATTACCAGTAGCTTGGGTAATGGAACCAATGCTGTGGAGGAGGGTTCTATTATTCCTTCTGCTGTCACACAGCCTGTTGAAGAGTCTTTGATAGAAGACAAGGCACCATTGCATTATCAGTATAAGGGATGTTATATCATGACAGCTGTAAAGTCTGGACTGATGATTATCGACCAGCATCGTGCACATATCCGTATCCTTTATGAGGAGTATTTACGTCGATTGTCCGAACATAAAGTACATTCCCAGAAGGTATTGTTCCCTGAGATGGTTCAGTTCTCTGTGTCCGACCAAGTTGTTCTCGACCAAATCCTACCAGAGATGGCTGAGATGGGTTTCCAACTTGATAGTCTTGGTGGAGGGAGTTATGCTGTCAATGGTGTCCCTGCTGGTATCGAAGGGTTAAATGTTGTGACACTTATCGGTGATATGGTGGCCTCAGCAATGGAGAGTGGAGCAAGTGTTAAGGAAGAAATAGACCAGGCCTTAGCATTAAGTCTCGCTCGTAATGCGGCTATTCCACAAGGTCAGGTGTTGAGTGGCCTTGAGATGGATAATCTTGTCAACGAACTCTTTGCGTGCGGTAATGTCAACTATACTCCTTCTGGCGAACCAGTAATTGCGATTATGAAGCAACAGGATATAGAGCATCTCTTTCATAGTTAATAGTCTCTTTTATGACAGTTTGTTATATAAGCCTTATTAGCGCTAATTGGCCTAATAGGGCTTATAGTTTATTAATATCCTTCTGAGTTAATGTTTGATAATGTCTCTAAAGTATGTAGATTACTCTATTATAAGTTTTCTTTTTAGTTGCTGTCATTTTTAACATTTTGTGCAATCGTACTGTAAATAAGTTAGTTAGATGATGAATCCTAATGACAGTAATGACAGCAAAATCGAAACGCACCAGAAAAGGAGATGAACTCTCACCCCAATCTTCTTCTCTAAACTGGCATTTACTGCCCGAAGGAGAGTGACGATTGCTATACCTCTATAAGGTGGATGGAAAAAGGAGGGTCTTCAGAATTTTAGTGTGATAATGAGCTGCCTAAACTTAGGTCCCTGACGAAATATCACACAGTGCAATGGAGAGTATGGAGGGTTATGAAACAAAGCAACGGTAGTCACGGAGACTCCGTCGGTGTGGGGAGCGACAGCGGTAGTTTGCCAGTTTTATTAGAAACTCTATACCCAAAGCAGTTTTCTCAGAATTAATCAGGAATCTGTACGCTACACCTTTGTCGCTCTTTGTGCCATCGGCAGCTCTGTGGCATTGCCTTTATCTCCGTCCCTTCTTTCCCTCCGTATGCCTTATTATATGAGAGTTTTAGTTATCACTATATATCGGAAGACCTAAATATATTGATAAGGAAACACTGCAGAGGGAAAACCGACAACGGTACCTAAGATTTGTTCTAAGGTAACCATTGGAATATATTTGAAGATATTTCTCATAACTGATGTGCTTGGACTTTTACTCTTCCCTACTTGCTGACACTATTATTACTCATTGCGGTATAACCTTACTCTTTACTCTTGAATCTTTTTTTAAACTCACTTTTGGGCATCTTATACTTCAAATAACGTATGACATTCTCACGATAGAAGCTGTCTATATACGCCTTATCATAATCCTTGTCATAATCTCGGATAGACTCGTCCACACCAACATCCTTCAACACTGGTACAGGATTCTCCTTTGTGCCATACTCAGGATTATTCATATCATCCCTATTGACAGTCAGGATAACTTTCATTCCATAAGGCCACCACAAATCCTTAGGACCCAGGAAGCACATAATATTAAAATATTTCTTGTATTCTACAGAATAAAATGGGATATAGATTGCTCGAGGGTTAGAAAAGTAATTTTTATCCATTTTGGTAATAAAAGTCTCCGACATACGGAAATTTTCATCTTGATTTTCTAAATAATACTTAGATTTTTCTTCTGGCATAGTAACCTCTATATCATAAGAATTATTCATATACTCTTTGTAGTACTGTTCTGCATTATCGTTGTATTTATTCGAAAAGTAAAACAGATTTACGAGAAAAACCAGTAAAGGAAAACCGACTACGGCACCTAAAATTTGACCTAAGGTGACCATTGGAATATATTTGAAGATATTTTTCATGATTGATTAGCTTGAATATTTATTCCACTTATATTTTGTTTTCTACTCTTATGTATAGTTTCTACCATTTCTTGGTACAAATCATTCTCCATTTTATTCATACCCCATTCTATGCTATTACTTATCATGGACGCAACGACACCCACTCCAAGTTTCTGCAAATTGGTTTTATCTATAATATCTTTAATACTTTTACTTACCATTTGCTTTCCAACATTTTTAGCTGTTCTTCCTGCAAACACTCTCCAGAAAGTTCTGGAAACATTGTTACCTTGAGAAACTTCTTCAGCTCCCCAACGTCCAAGAGTTTTGAGAACTTCTCCATTACTTCCAATAACACCAACCGAAGCCTCTCCTGCAGTTAGAATACCACTTACTCCGGCATCACGTCCCATTTCTGGTTTCAAAACACTACCATCTGCTTCTAACTCAGCGTTTTCCCCCTTTAGATATTTGCGAGCATATTCATGCTGATTCTGCATATTTTTATTACGATAATTCTCATCGGCACCCGAAACATAATCATACACCGCCAATCCCGAACTGATGATGAGTCCAGCTACATCCCAGCCTCCTGATGCCTTAAAGGCATTAGCACCTGAACCAATAAAACCTTGTAAAGCATTAGAATATAAATTCAACTCTAATATCTTCTTATTACTATCGCTAATCTTCTTGGATAGTTCAAGAGCTTTTTCATGACTCATCACTAAAGAGACAATCCCTCCTTTTTGACAAGTAAGGAAAGAACGTTCCAAAAGAGCATTTGCCTTCTCTATATAAACTTTACGATGGAACAACTCCCACGTGCCTCCTTTTGTACTATCGCATTCATGCGGTGCTTGTCTACAGTCATCCGCTTTGTTAGAATAAAAAATAGCAGCTCCACCTAAAGCGCCAGTGGTAATGGCAGCTGCTGCAACAACAGCTGTACCTGCACCAAAAGTTAAAACAGTAAGTCCAACAACAGCTGCTCCCAATGCCAAACCAAAAAGCAAACTACCAAGCCCCTCATAATACGAAACTTTGATACGGCATTTCAACTGACATGTTAATTTCTTGTCACAAATATTGAGTAATGCTTTATTCTCTTTGCCATACAAGACTTTAGCTTCTCTCTCCGTAACGATTTGGCTGGGTAATGTAGACAACATCTCCGTACAGATAACATCTGTGCCAGCAGGTATATATGATTGTGCCATAGTTATTTCAGTCTGTGAATACGATAAGTTACCAATATCTCAATATTATTCTTTACCTCCTCGATGATATTCACCTTGATTTCCTGAGGTAGTCCGTCATCTGCAAGGAGGATATCATGATAGAACTCATAATTATACTGCGTAAAGCTATACTTAATAATTGGCTGATAGCGTTCTTTATAGGTCTTCATGATGCCATACTCATTGACGAACTTTGTACGCTGGTCGTCAGCTGAGATATAACGTGATATCTTCTTCAGTCCCGTCTCTTCATCAGTGCTTAACTCTTGCGTAAGAGAAGTCTTAATAGGAGTTTGGTCAAAGAGGAAAGAATAGAAGGTTTGATCGAACTTCTCATCTTCCAGCTTTCTCCCTAAAAGATACTTATCAAAGAAAACATCATAAAACAGCTTACCCGAGAGTTCTGTTCTAAAAGTCGGTTCATCAACGAACTGCTTGTCGATAAGGTCAGTAAACTTCACCACCTGCTTGCCTTCGTCAGAGCCTTGCCCCATTGTAGAATTGATAGTATAGAACATCTCCGCACGGTATTCCTCCCAGCGTTTCTTGATTTCTTCAAAGTTCACCACTTTGTTAATCTTACCAGTCATCGTATCAACTGTAACCTCTGCACGGCACTTGATACTATCAATCTTATCCAATAACTCCAGAGCCGCCATCATGTTGTCTGGTCGTATCTTGACAAAACTCTCCGTCACTTCACCTTTAAACCTGTTGTTTTGCAGTTTGGAGTCATACTGCAAAGATATTTCACGCCGTGTATCAGAATGACTTGTTATCATTCCGTCTATACGGTTCAATACTTTCTGTTCACATCTGTACTTGACAGTCTTATCAAATAATTCTGTCTTCTCAAATAGGTTATGCCAAGGGCTCCCTTCTTCTCCCCAATCTATCATATCGGTTTATATAGAATTAGTAAATATTGTTATAGAATGTGTAGGAAAGAGGAAGAGGACTACAATCCTATTTGTCAAGTGCAAATATAAAGAAAAAGCATTAGAATAACAAATAAAATGACAGGTAAAAGTCAAGCACTTATGAGAAGTGAGATGATAAGATAGACCATAGCAACGACATCTACTATTAGCTTTCATTGTAAGAGATTTTCGTAGAGAGATCTGCACAAGATAATCAAGTAAGGTTAGTGTTAGCCTCTCCTTTTTGGTTCTTCTGAAATATGGAGTGATAAACTAAAACTCTTATATAATACGGCACACAGGGGGACGGAGGTATAGCGTACTGATTTCTGATAATTTCTGAGATAAATGCTTGGGGTATAGACTGTCTAATAAAGCTGGCAAACTACTTCTGTCGTTCCCCGTATCAACGGTACCTTTCATGACTACCAGTACTTTGTATTTGATAATTCTCCGTGTTCTCTATTACTCTGTGTGATATTTTGTCAAAGTTCAAGACTTAGTTGCCTTTTCAATCGAGCTTCCTAAAGAGATCCCTTTTACTCACAGAACTACACAGAAGAACAGATTACACAGGGTTTCACAGAGACATTAAGTCAACCGATGACTCAGAGCGTTTCTGCTATTGTTGGGTGTTGGGTGTTAAATGTTGGGTGATGAAGATTACTTACAGAGGGGACAAGTTAATTGTACGTTCCCATCATGACACAAGCAGCGAAGGAGGGGTAACCTCGGTGATCACTCCCCTCTCCATTCGGAAAGGGGCCGGGGGTGAGGCTTCTGTTGGCTGTAAGGTTCTGTGATATCGGTTGACTTGATGTCTCTGTGGAATGCTGTGTGTTCTGTTCTTCTGTGTACTCTGTGAGAAAGAGAACATTGGAGAATTGTCGTGGGGAGTTCTTTCTCTCACAAAGGACATTTTTTTCTCTCACAGAGCGCACAGAGTTCACGGAGGTTTTTGGCGCACATTTCGAGCCCACAGAACGCCTCCGGCATACAGAGGTCACAGAGGCCTTTCAACTAAGATT
>FLSH01460233.1_pt1 | contig 34490 bp, 46 predicted proteins | sample 1550441 | NCBI WGS metagenome assembly FLSH01 (sample SAMEA4031756, study PRJEB14383) | metagenome | biome: human; feature: oral; material: saliva | place: Philippines | collected 2014 | reverse complement strand
GATATGATTTATGGTTCTGAAATGGTGGAGTAATGAACGAAGAAACAACTTTTGATATATACGAAGCAAAACAAAATGTAAAAAGTGCATTAGCCGCCACGTCAGAATGGCGCAAGGCTGCTGCCGAAGATTTTGCATTTATGCAAGGTAAGCAATGGCAAGACGGCGATTTAAAGAACATGCGCGAAGCTGGACGGCCAGCAATTACGATTAATAGAATTAGACCGGTTATTAATCTTCTATGCGGTTATGCATCGCAGAATGAAACAGAACCGGACTTTTTACCACGTTCTGAAGAAGATGATAGAATAAGCCGCGTTGCTAAAGGTATTACAAAATACTGTTTAGACCGTGCGAATTATCAACGCAATAAGGGCAAATGTTTCCGCGATAAGATTATTTGTGGTTTAGCCAATTACTGGGTAAGCTATGAATTCGACTATACGAAACTAGACGGCACTATTCAGATTGAACGTGTTTCGCCGTTTGATGCTTTCATTGATCCAGAATGTAAGAAGGACGATTTAAGCGATGCGCAATACGTTGGCCGTTATAGTTGGGAAAGTGCTGCCAAGTTAAAGCAAATCTATCCGGAAAAGGTTGACGAAATCAACGCATTAAAAAGCAGATATGACGAAACCGAACAGGAAGCCGGCGTGATTGAAACGGTAGACGGCGAAGCGTTATGGTATAACACGAATTACAATAAAATTCGCGTAGTGCAGTACTGGTATAAAGAATACGGCAAAAAGAACGTATACATGACAAAAGAGGGTTTAATTGATGAAGGTAACCCGCTATTTGTTGTATTAATGGCTACAGGGAAGAAACCTACAAGTATTCCAGATACTAAAATACGATACGCAACGTTCGCCGATAGTGTTCTATTGGAAGAAGGCGAAAGTCCTTATAAGCATGGTAAATTCCCGTTAGTGCGTGAATATTGTTACTATACTGGCGAATTGGTAGATGATGAACTAGAACCAGCTGGCGTAGTGCGTGATATTAAAGATGCGCAACGTGAATTAAATAAAAACCGTAGCCAACGCATGCACGTTGTAAATCAACAATCATTAGGCGTGAAATTCTGGCAAGGTCAATTCACGGAACAGTTAAAGAAAACTATCAAGAACGATAGCACGAAACCGGGCGCGAATATCTTCCTACCGCCGGGCGTATCATTCACAGACGGCACGCCGGCAATGGATAGCAATATTAATATGAGCCTTGAGCAACAATCCAGCAATGACTTTTATGCTATTTCTGGTATCACTCCGGAAAGTCTATCCGGTAGCGTTGGCGCTATGAGTGGCAAGGCAATCGACTTGCGGCAATCTGTAACAACTGTACAGACGGCCGGCATCTTTGAACAATCTAAGGAAGCAGAAAGACAAATAGTAAAACTCTTATGGGGTGAAAAGAACGCGCCGGGGTTAATTCCACAATTCTACAACCAAGATAAAGCAATGCGAATTATGGGCGACGACGGTCAAAAGGAATTTGTACAGATTACACCGGGACTTAATCAACCTATGCAAGAACGGGTTTTAACCGATGCACTAGGGCAACCACAAACAGACGAAAACGGCAACCCGATTAAGCAAGTACTATATGATCTATCCGCTTTTGATTTTGATATCGTAATCACAACAAGCCAAGCAAGCGCAACGGCGCGACGTGCTAACCTATATCAATTATTGGAAGCTAAGAAATCCGGCGTTGAAATTCCTATGGATATCATTCTTGATTTTATGGACTTCCCCGAAAAAGAAACGGTTAAGAAACGCATGCAAGAAGCGGCAGAAAAACCAGCACTACCAGAATTGCGTGTTAGTGGCAGCTTAGACGATATGCCAGCGGAAGCGTTGAGCCTGTATCTACAAACGTTAGGTGTACAGATTTCACCGCAGCAAATTATGGCGGAACGGTTAGCTTTAAAAGGTAAACAACAAAACATTCAAAATGCACCGCCAATTTTACCGCCTATGAACGATTTAGGCACTATGTAATATAAACTATCAACACAATAATAAACGCTCCGTAATGGGGCGTTTTTTATATTATTTCGCCCTAAGTAACGGCGTTAAAAGGCTTGCTTATACATTATCGCCCGGCAACGGCGTTAAACTGCCATATTTCTTTATTCGTCCGGCAATGACGTTAAAAGGCTAAGGAGTATTAGATATGGAAAAAGATTTAGTTAATATCGAAGATGCTGGTTTCACTCCGGAAGATTTAGAAAACGCGGGCGTGAACGTTGGAGATAATACCGAAGAAACGGATACACCAGAAGCAACACCAGATGAACCCTCTACAGATGATGCGGCGGAAAGTGATGCGAATGATGCGGAAGTAGATGCAGCGGCGCCGAACACTAACGAAGAAGAACCGGAACACGAAGAAAACCATACAAACGATAACAATCTAAAAGCGGCACTTGCACAGGAACGCGCAAGACGTAAAGCGGCCGAAGAACGCGCAAGACAATTTGAAGCGCAACAAAGACCAATTACATTGCCAGATAGTGAAGTATCTGATATCCGGGACTTTGTACGCCGTGAAGCATTAAAACGCTTTAATTTAACGGCGGAAGATTTAGAAAGTCTTATGTTTGAAGATGTAAACAAATATAACGATTTCATTCGTTTCGAAGCTAACGCAGAATACACGATCACAAATCAACAGTTAGCAGTACACCAACAAAGACAAACAAATCTAAATTTCGTAAATGAAATTAAATCATTACCAAATTTCGGGGAACTATATCAACGCGGATTAGAAAAGCTAAACGGCATGACAATGCGCGATGCACAACCAATAAACGATGCGTTCTATCGCGTGGATATTGGAGAAGGTACCGAAGCCGATTTTGAAACAATTAGAAAATTTGTTAATGAACTGCAAAATGAACGGGCAACAAATACCGACGTTACAAACAACCCGTTACAGGTGGCCGCAACGTTGCCAAAGGCTGGCGCGTTAAACGGTGGCGTTCCTACACCTAACAAGGTAAGCGAAGAAGATATTTTGAAAGCGTATCAAACAGGCAACCTTGATGCATTGCCGGACGATGTACGCAAATATTTTGACGAATTATAAGAGGTAAAATATGGCAGACCAAAGAAACCAAGTAAATATTCCCGCGAATTTAGTCCCTAAAGTATGGGCTAAAAAAGTATGGCACGAAGGCGTAAAAGATAGTTATTTTGATAAATTTACTGCAATGGACGGTTCCAACGTAGTACACCAAAATAAAGACTTAACAAACGTAAAAGGCGATAGCGTAGTATTCGGCTTGATGATGAACTTAACAGGTTTCGGCGTTGAAGGTAACCGACAAAAATTATCTGGTGCAGAAGATACTTTAAACATCTATGATTTTACTGTTCAAACTCAATTAGTACGTAATGCGGTATCTCGTTTTGAAGCGGACGACCAAAAAAGCCAATACGATATGTTAAAAGAAATTAAAGTTGTTTTGAAACAATGGTTATCTGATTGGTTAGATAATAAATTAATTTCTAAACTTTCCTATAATCCTTCTAATGGTGAAGTTTTATATGCAAGTGCAGCCGGTACACAATCCAGCATCACGGCAAATGATAAATTGACAACAACAATTATTTCCCGCGCTAAACGTAAAGCAATTATGCATGCACCAAAAGTGCAACCGATTAAGGTTGACGGCATGGATAAATATATTATGCTTGTATCTCCTTGGGCGGCACGTGATTTAAAAGATGATCCAAAATGGTTGGCAGCACAACAAAACGCAAATGTACGCGGTTCTAAAAACCCTATCTTTACTGGTGCGTTGGGCGAATATGACGGCGTTATTCTTTATGAATACGAACGCGTACAAGTTGGTAACATTGGCGCTGCTAGTGCTAACGTATGTCAAAACTTGTTATTGGGTAAGCAAGCGGCATGTTTCGCAGTTGCAAGACCAGCTAAACACATTGAACAAACAGACGATTACGGCAACATTGCTGGTAATGGTATAGCGTTCTATGGTGCAGTTGAAAAAACAAAATTCAACGGTGCGGATTACGGCATTATTAATGTAATGACTGGCGGCGTAGTTGAACGCTAATTTTTGAATTATGGGCGGGGTAATACCCGCCTTTATTCTTATATGGGGTGAATATGAACGTAAAACAAGTTATTAATAGGGCGTTCATGCAGATAGGCGATACATCGCAAGAAACGTATACACCATATCAGCTATTGGAGTATTACAACGAAGGTAATCACCTATTGAACGCTTTAATTAGCCAATATTGCCCTAGCCTTGCAACTGCCACATACGAAGATAGAGGGACGGGGCGCATTGTGCTGCCGTTTCAATGTATTGGAGTATTGAAGGTTAACGCAGATGATGCGGAAGTGCAAGGGTATCATGTATTGAATTTGCAAACGGTTGTATTTGATGCAGATCATGAGCAGAAAATCACCGTTAATTATATAAAGACTGCTGGATATAAAACGCTAGATGATGAAAGCGGACTACCGGCAGAACTTGAAACGTTGTTAGCTGATTATATCGTGTATCGTGTAATGAACATTGATATTAGCGGCGTTACTGGCAATATGGTTAGTGCGTTGCAATCAATAAATGAAGGTTTAGGCAATAATGAAAGTGTAATTGCGGAAGGGTACTGGAATTATGGTAGTAAGCGAATTGATTACGCTGGTTAATGTAGAGTCTAACGAAATATTAGATGAACAGTTGGAGTATATCCAATACATTAACGCAGCTATTGACTGGCTAACTACAATTCTAGTTAGCATTAAAGACCGCGAAGTAGTTAAAAATACAGATATACCAAATCTAAAAGGTGTACCGTCCGACTTTATGGGGTTTGTTCCAAAGAGTGGCTATCCTATCCGCATCATTAACGGAACATTTGAAACCTACGACGGGCAAACAGTTAAAGAAGTATTCTATAGCGTGCGTAAAAACCACGTTGATGAATTAGACGATACTATTCCGTTTTCTGAATTCTTTCATCAGTATTTAGTGCAGCTTATATCTTTCATGGTTAAAAAGAAGTCGCTTATGACGGATTATGCTGCCTATGATAAACAATTCATTGACTACATAACGGAACAGATTAAGGCGGCAAGGGGTATAGCATAATGGGCGTTAAACAGGTGGCAACTACAAACGGGTTCCGGCTGGGCCTTGATTGGAGCAACCCGCCGGAAAATATCGACGTGCAAGCGCTAACACAGGCGCAACAATGCGAATTCGATAGAACAGATAATGCATTACGCACCGTTCCGGGTATTCGTATATTGTATGATTTTGGACTACCAGTAGAAACGCTATATCATGATGTGTACCGTAATAAATGGTACTTTTCTAGTGGCCGAAATTTGTATGAAACAGATTTTAGCAGTAATAAACTATTAGGCACATTAAATGGTACCGAACGGCCGAAATATCATGCGTTTGGCGGTGATATTCTTATTGCAAGCGGTGATAAATTGCAAGCCATTTCCGGTAGTGGTAAGTTATCCACTATTGAAAGTCCGGCATGTGATATAGTATCAAGTCATTCGGGGCGTGTACTAATTGCATCGACTCATTCGCATCGGTTGAATTGGTCAGCAGTTGGCGACTACAACGCATGGAACCATATCAGCAACGATGCATCAAGCGCGCAATATGTAGACGTTGGCTATAAAGACCAAGGCAGCATCATTGCAGTTGATTTCTTATCACGTGCAATTATCGTATACAAAGAATACGGGCGCGTGTATCAAGTCATTGGAACACCAGACGGCCAGAACTTGACTATATACCCTCTATCCTCTACAGGCTATTGCGACGGGGCGACGATAAGCGTTGATGATCGTAGTTATTATCTAGGCAATCAAGGGTTTATGTCTTTTATGCCTACCAATACATATGCGGAAATACAACCGTTTGAAACTGGCTTAAACATTAACTCTTATTTATTGAAGTACATAACGAAAGATTGCGAAGCATGGCATATACCAAGTAGAAAACAAATATGGATAAAGCCATATAACGGCGATACGGTATTTATGTATCACTACTTGCCACGCTATGAGGACGGGCGCGGCGTGTTTACATCAAGGAAATTCACGCATAGCATCAATGCGGTTGTTGATGTGAATAAGGAAACTTATATTGCGTATGGCAACAAAATTGGTATCCTTGATGAAACGATAGATACAGATGATGCGGTACAAATTCAAACGTCAATAATCAGCGGCAACAGATTGGCAACACGTCGATTTGTGTTGATCATGAACTACAATTTCGTAACGCATAATCTTATTCCCGGTCATGGTACTATTGGCATCTCAAATAAAAAGCCTAAGCCAATTAACTTTTCAAGCAAGGCAACCAAAACATACTATGCGAATGAAAAGCTATATACGGCCAAGTCATTAATGAATGTTAATGAGTACACGAAGGCTTATAAAATTGGCGGCGGTGCAAATCGTAATGTACAATTCAAAATCAATGTTCAAAAGGGCGCTATTTCGTTACGCCAGTTAGATTATACGTATGAAGAGGTTTAAACATGGCATATAAAGAAAAATACCCTTTGGATATAACGCCACAGGGCGATACTGTACAAGATAGTATTAAGAAAAATCGCGATGAACTGTTAAACGTTGCGCAGCAAATGGAACTCAAAGCCGGCGGCGGTGGTGGTGGTACTGGTGGCGGTGGTGGTACTGGCGGACTACGTAACAGGGTTTTAAGTGGCAAGGTAAGTAATGGCGAATTTTCATTCTTAACCGGCGACAATTTAAGCGTAATGATTGACGGCAGTCAAACGCCCGTTCTATTGTCATTTGCTGACGGTTTCAACGATTACGGCGCGGTTGATTATATACAAACGATTAACCGTAAACAAAGCGAATGGAGTCTACCGGCCAACAATACGTCGTATCTATATGTTGAGCGTTCAGCATCTGGCGGCCTAACCTATGGCAGTACAACGCTTGAACCGATGCGCCAGCCAAATGCGCCAGCAGCGGCAACGGATAAAATGTACTACAATACCACAAACGAAAAAATGTATGTGTATACTGGCACGTATTGGAAAGAAATATTGCGCGTAGTGGTAGCGATTGCCGTTACAGATGCAACACGTGTAAAGTCAATCAAGTATTATGATCCAAATGTAAACACCGCAACAGATGCCGTAATTGGTACGCGTACGGTTGACGGTAAAGCCTACGCATTAACAGACATTCTTAATCAAATGGCGGAAGCTATTAAAAAGATTGCTGGTGATGCTAGTTTTACGAATAACCCAAGCCGTACACTAAAAACAATCACGGATACGGTAAACGGATTAAGTAGTGCATATTATCGCAAAACTGATACAGTAGCCAACGCAACGCACGCGGTCAGTGCAGATACGGCAACGCGGGCCAATTCGGCTGCAACGGCGGATAACGTTGCGATGTGTGTTAAAAAGGCCGGCGATACTATGACGGGTACGTTAAAGGTTCCGGGCCTTACCAATGACTCGATCGATTTAGATTATCTTGCCAATAACAAGGCGGGTTATAGCGGTTTTACGTTCGGCGAATTAAATAACTACCGTATATGGGGTACTGCTTATTGGGGTATTGGCGCTATGTTTCCGTGGAATACAAGCCAAGATCGCATATTAGGTACTCAGCTTTATTTCGCCAACAGTAACGCAGCCTTTATTCGTTTTGATACAGATGCGAAGGGCATGACGGAATGGCAACGCATCGCAACGTTTGAAAATAACAATACATTGACGTTCCCAAATGGCGCAAAGTTAAAGGTGGAATAATATGCCTAATCTAGTACTAGAATATAACGGCCAAATTTACCGGTTCGGATTAACTGCAAATGCAGCAGTAACGAACGGCCAAAATATTAAGGTTCCATTTAATGGAAGTGAACTATACGCACGCATCGGGAATGACAATACACCGTTAAAGGTTATTAAAAACGGTAGCACGTATTCGGTACAGTATAATCCGGTTGCTTTTAATAATATTTATGTAGATAGACCGGCAAGTGATCGTTCAGAATGGCGTAACACAGTATTTTTCCCAAGTGGAAATTATCGTATCACAATAGACGGAAGCACACGAGATAGTCGAGAAATACGCGTTAATGATAGTAGAAACCTTGAAATAGTAATGAGTATTATCGGTCACGGGTATGGCAATCAGCATTTAAAACTGACTATTAGCGGATATTATGACAGGCAAGTACAAGCCGGAAGCAATCGCAATAGATTTAGCATAGAACGAATAGGGGACTAACGATGCAACTTGAAAGCCTTGAAAGCATGATAAAAGACTATGAACGGCGCACGGGCGAACGCGTTAGTCTTGAAGGGTTTTATTTCGATGAAAACAACAATTACAAAGACAAATACAATTACTATTTCAAATGGTTCCCTAATGCTGGGTTCTTGTTCTGGACTATCAACGAACATGACGGCGAAAGATATTTTACTATCTGGCAGACATACGGCGATATGAAAGTAATAGGAAAATACATCGTTGAAGTAATGAAGATGAATGATCTTGATGTAATTGTAACGGCAACACATCGTAGCGTGCGCGGTTTCATTAAAAAGTGGAACATGGAACGTGTTCCAACTATGGACTATACCTATAATGGGTTTAATTACAAAGTGTTGAAAACGGTGCGAAAACACCTTGAAGCGACTTTGTAGAAAGGAAAAGCATGTTTAAATTTGACTTGCAATTATTTGGCGGTGGCGGCAAAAAGTCGAAGGTAAGCAGCATTGAGGCTAAACTACCTACGGCAACGGCCGACGAAAAGCAATTATTACAAGGCCAAATGGATTGGATTAATAACACAAATCGAAGTGCCAACACCTTGCAAGGTATGGGCGATGCAGCTTTAAACAATGTTATTACTCCGCAATACGGCAATATGTATAATGCTTATCTAGGCGCTAACAAAGATAACCAGAACGCAATAGGCGCGTTACAAAATCAAATTTCAACGGCTGGAGCCAAGAATTTGACGGATAACACGCGTTATGCAAATCAACTGGCGGCAAGCGTTGATACTATGAACAACGGCGCAAGCCAACTGGCTAATGAATATAATGGCGCACTACTTAAAAATCAAAGTGCAATGGATAGCATCACAAACGGCCAACTACCTACAGGCTATGCAGATGCTAGACGGCAAGCATTGAACAATGATTTACAGGCAACTGTAGGCAACGCAGTTTCTAGCCTAGCAAGTCGCGGCATTGTGAATTCATCTATTACAGATAATGCATTAAATGATATTAGCAAGAACGCATCTAATACACTTGCGGCACAATATTCAAATGATTTAGGCCAAGCGGCGGCACTTAATACGCAAGCGCTTAATAATAATTTAAGCGGTATCGGTGCCAAAATGGGCCTTTGGGGTAATACCTATAATAACCTACAAAACGGCATCATTAATCAAGCAAATCTAATGAACCAAGGTTATGCAAATCAAATGAATAATGCTGGTACTGCTGCCGGCCTAGTAGGTCAACGCGAAGGGTTAGCACAAAACCCAATTAATACAGGTGCAACAACACAAAGCGCAGCTATTCAACCGGCTAAAGATTACTACTCTATGAGTCAGTTGAATAATGCGGATCAAGAAGATTTACTTAACAGATTTATGTCATTACGCTATGGCTTAGCACAACCAGCACAAACAATGGTTAAGCAAGGTTCCGGCGGTTTCTTTGGAGGACTTATGAAAGGTTTTTGTTTTGTAGCGGGTACTGAAATTGCAACACCAGAAGGTGGCAAGGTTATTGAAACGTTTGTAAATGGTGATACTGTTATCACGTTGGGTGCAGTTAATGATGTAATTGCATTGCATGATATGGGCGAAAAGGAAACACACCGCCTTGAAACTCTATCTTTTGGCGTAACAACCACAGGCACAGAAAAGGTATTGACTCCGGAAGGTTTAAAATTAGTTAGTGAATTGGTAGTTGGCGAAGTTATTATGACGGTTAATGCTTATGAACCGGTTACATTAAGCGAAGCAACTGGCAATACTGAACACGTATACGAATTGCAATGTACTGGTGATAATCTATTCTATGCTAACGGTATTATGGCCGAAGGTATCAACGAAGAAGAATTGAAGGCTATTGCTGATGCATCGGAAGAAAAACCGGAAGAAAAGCCAGCTAAGAAAACTACAAAAAAATCCAGTAAGAAAGATGAACCGGTAGAGGAAGCAACAGAAGCAACAGAAGCAACTGAAGCAACTGAAGCAACTGAAGCAACCGAAGAAACCGAAGGTAATAAGAAAGTAGAGGAATAACACAATGGGCGTTATCTACGTTAAAGACTTTGAACCATGGGCGGCGTTGGGTGAATTAGCCGGTCAATATTTCTCACACCGTTTAGGTGCATTGCAAAATAACAAAATGGCTAAAGGTTATCAAGCAATGCTAGGCGGTGGCGGTGGTGGCGCCGGTGGTGAACAAGACCCGAACACGCCACAAATTGTAGATAATAATAACCGTATGTTTGGCATGGGCATGCAACAACCTAATAGCGCCGGTCAAATTAATCAGTTATTATCTAATTCCAATAACACATTTGCCAATAACTTGATGCAAAAGAATAATATCGGTTTATGGGGCGGTCAAAATCCGGCCGCACCAGCACAACCGATGCAAGCTAACACAGATGCACCGGCTAACCCTGTTACTGATCAACGCTTTAACGCTTATATGAATGAGCCAAGTCCTACATTACAAAAGCAGTTACAAGCACAGGCAGCGCAAGCACCACAAATGCCAGCGGCGCCAGCGCAACCGCAACAAAACACGGGGTTATGGAATTTTCAAAATCTAAATAATACTGGTATTAATATAGGGGTACCGCAAACATACCAAGAAATGATGCAACAACGACAAAACGCACCTTTTCATGGGGCGCCCAATTCGGCCGTAAATGGTAACGCCGGAGAGGATAAAGCGCCGGGCCAATACTCTATACCAGATAAAGCAAGCGTAACAAGTGAAGCGCGTAAACAACTAGGGGCCAATACGTTGGCCCTAGTTAAAGCCGGTTTTGATTTTAAAACGGCGCAAAGCCTAGCCAGCGAACAATATCAAACAGATGTAAACAATATGTACATGCATCAAGTCAACGAATATCAAGAAAAAGTATTAGAACCAATGCGCCAACAAATCATGAACAATCTTGTATTTACACAGGATAAAGACGGCAACCCGGTTGTAGATACCTATAACACAAAACGGGTTAAAGGGTTAGCGCCAGCCGTTGCAAGATATAACTATCTAGCCGGTAAAGTTGGCGCGGGTACTATTGATATGAATAACTTGAATTCTATTGCGGCACTTGATAAACCAGATTACAAGTTTAGCAGCGCACAAAACGGCCATATTGTACGTTACAACATGGGCGACGGTACTATTCAAGATATGGGCGGTTATGGCAAGGTTGAAACAAAACAATTTGCAAACGGTCAAGTTATTGTTATGACTCCGGACGGCCAAATGAAAAATATCGGTAATTTCGGAGCGAAAAACATTAAAGTTATGCCGGACGGTAAAACGTATATTGTTGGAACAGACGGCAGCATGAAATATGTAGGTACTCACGTTAAACCGCCAACGGCTACACAATCCGGCACTAGCGGATATAATGCGCAAGTATTAAGGACTTTATCAGCGCAGCATACAGCATGGGTTAAAGCTAACCCAGACAAGGCAGAAACTGAAAGCCCTTATTATGGGCAGTTACAAAGCGCGTTAAGTGGTGCGCCTACTGCTGGCGGCGGTGCTGGTGCTGGAACGCCTACAGTTAAACGGCAACCGACTTATTCAAGCGAAGAACAAGCAGCGATTTCGAAGCGAATGAATGAACTTTCAGCGCAAGGCTGGAGCGATGATCAGATTGCAGCGGAACTTGATGCGGCCGGATACGGTCAATATAAATCGTGGTTAAAGTCTTATTAAATATAAAGGGGTAGACTATGGGTGCGTTTGATGATATTACAAGCCAATACGGCAAGGCAGCTGGAAACGGTAACGCCTTTGAAGATATAACAACCGAATACGGTTATGACGTAGGCAACGCGCCCAAGCCTACGTTTTGGGATAGCGTTAAAAATAATGCCGAATATGTTGCTAATGGCGTTAAAAACAATATTGAATGGATTGATAAAACCGGCAAAGAAATTAACGACAATGTAGGCAATACCTTAGGAAATTGGAAAGATGATGTATTAAGCAAATCAAATAATCTGGGTAAAGAATATTCTAAAAGTGCTGCTAATGCGATTGAAGCTAACGGCGATAACTTTTCAGCATTTGACGATAACGGCGACTTTGTAAACGAATACGCAACACCGGGCCTAGGAAAAGCAAGGGTTGAAACATATAACGCCGCAGTTGGTAAGCCGGCGGGATACGTAGCTATTACTCCGTATGTTCCACCACAAGTGCGAATAGCTGCCGGCGTCCTTGCTGCTCCTACGATTGCAAGTGATACGGTGGAAATGTATAATGCCAATGAAGCGGCAGAAAACGAAGGAACGGCACCGGACGGGGTATTAGGAAACAAATATGTTGCTACGGCAAAAAATGTTTTAGTAGACCCTATCGCGGAACCGGTTGGGCGTTTAGTCGACGACCCCGGCGAATTTGCCAAAAATATTGCCATGAACCCTACTAACTTATGGGAAGATGTATTTTTACCGGTTGGCATGGTTAAAGGTGTAACACCTAAAAAGGTAAGCAGCGCAATCGGTGAGCGTGTAGGGCGTATTGGTGAGCATATCAAAGAAAAGGCATCTAATGCATTTGAAGATATTGGCGAACGTTTCACAAAGGATACACCAAAACTTGAAGAAGGTATTACCTATAATGCGTTTGATGATATACCAGTACCAGAAGAACCAATTAATACAGTAGAACCGCGCGAATACTCCGAAAGCGGTTTAAGCGGTCAACCTATGGAAGGTGAAACCGGAAACATTCAAGCGGATATATATAACCGATACCGCATGAATGGTTTAAGCGACGTTGAAGCGGCTGCCATGACTGGTAATATCGGTGCTGAAAGTAGTTTCAGCACAACGGTAACAAGTGGCGACGGGTACGGTTCCCGTGGTTTGGTTCAATTTACTGGCGATAGATTGAACGGCGAAAAAGGTTTGTTAAAATTTGCGGAAAGTCGCGGTTTAGATCCGTGGGATTGGCGAACGCAAGTTGATTTCAGCGTATGGGAATTACACAATACCGAAAGCGCTGCACTTGAAGCAATGCGGGCGCGCCCAGATGCAACACCGGCAGAAATGGCAAAAATCATACGTGAAACATACGAAAGACCAGACCCAGCAGTAGCAAATGATGCATTGCGTGCAGAAATTGCAGAAAATACCTTTAAAGGCAATTACGGAAAATATGAAAATGGGCCGCGCGATAATACATCGTTTAAAGATAATATGCTAGACCCTAACTATAGAAACTATGAGCAACCATTCAAAGATGAGTTTATAGAAAACGAAAAATCTATAAACGGCGAAGAACCACATACCGATTTAAACGGTTTTGTAGAAAATACCGATAAAAAATCAGTTAAAAACGAAGATTTAGGTATAAACTATCAAGGCGAAAGCGAAACGGCCCGTACAGGCGAAATAAACGAATTTCAGCCGAAAGACCGCATAAATACTGACTTTGTAGAGGGAGAAAAACCTAAATTTGAAGAAAAAGCACTTGAAAACGATGCAAATACTCAATTTAGGTATGAAGAAGATGCACCGAACGAAAGTTTACGAAATGCACTTGACGATTTACCGCAAAAAGCAAAAGAAACTATCATAAACGAATTAAAAAATGATGCATCTGAACCACGATATACCGAATTAGAAAATAAAGTACAATCTAATACGGAAATATTGAAAGATTTAAACAAGGCCACAAAGCCAGATGTTCCCAAAACGGAACTTGATGCGGTTAAGGTTCGATTATCTGAAAGCCTAGATGTACCAGTTGAACGATTGAACAACGAATACATGGAAACGGTTCGCCGTGATCGTGCTGCCGAACTAATTGCAGATACGCAAGAATTGAAGTTAATGCAAGCGGAACCGGCGGAAGGTGGCGTGAGCAAATACGCGCAGCAACCTAGCCAGTTTTTAAACGATGCAACGCATGAGCAAGTACGCGATGCAGTTGTAAAAGCCTTTGACGGTAACGAAGCAATGGCAAATCGTTATTTAGAAAGTAAAGGCGTTAGACCTACGGAACCGCTACAATATAGCGTTAAAGGTAACGAAACGCCACATACTGGAATTGATGAAGTAGGGCGGTTAGGTCGAAGCGTAACACGTAGGGAAATATTAGATGCAGTTAATCGCTTATTTAATCAACGTGTTAAAAGTGGCCGTTTGGGGCGTCCTAACGTGCGCGGCTGGTATAACACTAAAACCGATGTAATTCGTAGCGGTAATTATGGAGAAATTCCAGTTATAATGCATGAATTAGGGCATTATGTAGATAATTATTTCGGTTTCAGTAAAGATGCACGGTTCAATACCGAATTTAACGGCGTTATTCAAGACCGTTTCGGTAAAGCGTACAACAAATTAGGCGCGGAAGGAATTCGAGGGGAAGGTTATGCAGAATTCTTTAAAGATTATGTGAGTGATCGCGCCAAAGCAAAACGAGAATTTCCAGAATTCTATAATCACTTTACGGAAGCGATTGCCAAAGAACCGGAATTGAACGGTATAACCAATAAATTATCGCAACTGGTTCATGAATGGCACCGTCAAGGCGGGGCGGAACGTATCAAAGGTAGTATTTCGTTTGAAAGTAAAGGTAAAGTAAGCCAAGCTATTGATGCGGTTAAGCGTGGCGAAGCCAAAGACGTAATTAAAAAAGCATTAAATGATGTATACACTAAAGCCATTGATGAATTGAACCCGTTGAAGGATTTAGTTGAAGAAGTAGAACGCCAAACAGGCGAAAAAATTGCCTTTGACGATAATCCATATATGCAAGCATGGTTAGCGCGTGGCTGGGTTGGTAAAGCTGAAACACTTATTGAACACGGTGCGCCAGAACATGGCATTAAATCGTTAAAAGACATTTTGAAAGGTGTAGGCGAAAAGAAACATAAGGAATTCTCCGCATACCTTGTAGCCTTGCATGATTTAGACCTACATAAGAACAAACAAAAGGCAACGTTTGATTATACCGAAGATGCTGCCGTATTAGGTAAGCACGCCGGAAATGAACGTTTTCAAAAGGCAGCAGTTGCAATATATAAATATCAAGATTACATGTTACAAATGTTAGTTAAAGAAGGCATGCTAACGGCCAAGGCATATCATACAATGCGTAAAATGTATCCGCATTACATTCCATTTTTCCGCGACATGTCAGATGCTGGCATGCAATCGTTCTTATCTGGTGGCAAGGGTTTTATTGATGTATCTAGTCCGGTAAAACGTTTCAAAGGTAGTACGCGCGATATTATAGATCCGTTGGAAAGTATCGTTAAGAATACGTTCCAATTTTATAACGCAGTAGAACGCAATCACGTTGGACGTACATTTGCCAAACTTGCCGATAAAAACGGTGTAGGGCAAATCGTGGAACGTGTAAATGGCAATAAGGCAAAAACGGATAATACATTTAACGTTTGGGAAAACGGCGAAAAAGTAACATATGAAACAACGCCGGAACTTATTGAAACTATGCGCATGTTGGATAAAGAAAAGGCTAATATGGTTACGCGTATAATGTCATATCCGGCAAATTGGTTGCGTGCTGGTGCTACGCTATCACCAGAATTTATTATGCGGAACCCTGTACGCGACATGATAGGCGCATCTATTTATTCAAAACATGGTTTTATTCCTGTTCTTGATACTTTTAAGGGGTTATCGCTATTCCTTAAAAAGGGCGATTTATATTGGGAATATATGAAGTCCGGCGCGGCACATGCGGCAATGGTATCGTTAGACCGCGACTATTTAGGCGGCCAATTACGCGATATTATGAGCCGTAAAAGCAATGTTACTAAGTTGATTAAAAATCCTATTGAAGTATTGCGCGCTATGAGTGAAGCAACAGAAATGGCAACGCGATTGGCGGAATTTGATAATGCACGAAAGGGTTATACTGGTATTGGTAATCGCCTATTCGGTAAAGATAGAAAACCTTTAACTGCAAGAGAAGCGGCACTTGAAAGCCGTGATATAACGCTAGATTTCAGCCGTAGGGGTTCACATACGAAAACCGCAAATAGGGTAGTCGCATTTTTTAATGCTACAATTCAAGGCGCCGACAAAATGGCGCGTGCTTTTAAGGAAGACCCGCGCGGTATGACGGTTAAAACTATGCTATATATCACGTTACCAAGTGTTTTGTTATGGTATATGAACAAAGATGATGAACGATACCAAGAGTTGCCACAATGGGAAAAAGATACATTCTGGATTATTCCGGGCAAGGAAAATATGTATAAAATTCCTAAGCCTTTTGAAGCTGGTATTTTATTTGGTACCGCATTTGAACGTATGCTACAGTACATGGACGATAAGAAAAACGGCCGAAATAGTATAGGGTTTAAAGGGTTCGGAGACCGTGTATATGATAGTTTTGCACCCGGATTTATTCCTACGGCTATGATCCCGGCCGTTGAAGCAATGACAAATCACTCATTCTTCAGACAACGGAATATTATTCCACAATCGCAAGAAAATTTACCGGCACATTTACAGTATGGCGCTAATACAAGCGAAGTTGCAAAATTCGTAGGCGATAAAATCAACGTTTCGCCGTATATTGTAGATAATACAATAAGAGGGTACGGCGGCGGCCTTGCTGGTTTAGGTTTAAGCGGTATTGATGCGGCTACTGGGGCAAAAGAAAATAACGCATCTAAAAAATGGTACGAAGCGCCGGGGTTAAGAGGGTTCACGGCGGCACCTTATCAATCATCAAATAGCGTACAACGTGTATACGATGATTATAAGGAACAGGAAAAACTACATAATGAGTTTAAACTAACGGGGCAACGGCCGGAAGGATACGATGCCAAAGAATTCGCAAAACTCAAAAATGCAAGTGATAGCCTAAAAGGTTTAAACAAAGCATCTAAAGCGATCATTAATAATGAACGTATGAGCGGCGAACAAAAGAGGGAACAATTAGACAAAATCAATATGAGAAAAGCCAATATAGCACGCAGCGTTTATGGTTTAGGTAAGGTTAAATAAGGGGCGCATAATGGAGTTTATTTTGAAATTTTTTGTTGAGGGTTGGAACTCTTTAACAGATAGTTTTGTTTTGAAAGCAATATTAAGCGGTGCAGCGGCCGTTGCTATATGGGTAATTGGAATTAAACACGTCCAGATTTTGGGCGTGTTTATTTTATTGGTATTCATCGACCTTTTCACTAAATGGGCGGCTATTGCCTATCAAATGCTAATTGATGAATACGGATATGATAAAGACCAAATAGCCGTATGGGAAAAATATCGCGCAATACCGTTGGCGTTTGAAAAAGGTTTAATTTCTAGCCGATACATGCGAAAAGGTTTTGTGTTTAAAGTTTTAACATATATCGCAGCCACAATGGCGGCCGTATTATTCGATGAAATGAGCGGGCAAAAACAATTTGCGGTATCGTTGGTATGGTTATATTTAGGTTCCTGTGAATTCCTATCTATTATGGAAAACCTACGCGACGGCGGGAACGCTATGCTAGGGAAATTTCTTGATTTAATTAGAACCAAAATCGAAAACAAGGTTAAATTATAAGGGGGTACCATGAGAGGTATTGACGTAAGCGAAAATAATGGCGTAGTTGACTGGGGCGCGGTAAAGGCTAACGGGTTTGATTTCGCGATCATTCGCATCGGTTATGGCCGCTGCAATTTAGATAGTGAATTCTATAACAATATTAACGGCGCTATCAATGCCGGTTTAGCAGTTGGCGTATATCATTATTCCTATGCTATGAATGAAGAACACGCAGCAGAAGAAGCGGAATTTGTTTTGAATACCCTTAATGATGCCGGCTTAACTGCTGATAAATTGCCAATGGGCGTATGGTTCGATATGGAAGATGCTGACGACTACAAAGCAGAACATGGTATGCCAACAGACCAGCAACTAACTAATATTTGCAGCGTGTTCATCAATAAATTATGGCAAGCTGGTTACGTAAATACAGGCTTATATGCTAGTTATGACTGGTTAGTCAATGTATTGGACGTTAGCCAGTTGGGCGGTTGCGCTATCTGGTGCGCACAGTTAAATAGTCAATGCGACTATTACGGCGCTAATTTGTGGCAATATACATTTACTGAAAACATTGAAGGTAAGGAATTTGATGCGGATTTAGTATTGAATTGGCCTATCTAACGGGGGTATTGTATGAATACTATCAAGCAATTCATAAAGGCGTATTTGCCAGTTATCACCGTGGCATTGCTTATGCTGCTGGTGGTAGTTACTGGCCTGTTCTCCTATAATATGATGCATACCAAAAAGCTACAAGAACCGGTTATTATCAATCAGACCATAGCGAAGAACCCGCACAAAATGGCGGATGCATTAAAAATCACGCCGAAGGAAGCAACGGAAGTTATTTCCTATAAGGAAAGTACTGAACCGGTGGCAACGTATTATACACAGGCGCCAACGCTACATGATGCGGCAGTAGTTACGAAAAACGCTATCAAGGATAAATCGCCGAATATTCCAAAGGAAGCTATAGAAAAAAGCGATAGAACCGCAGTTGTTGAAAATACCGATGAAAACAAAGTTGACGTGTACAAAATTAATCTAAATAAAGCACATCGCATAATGGGTGGCGTTACGGTACTGGAAACTGGAAAGGTATACGAAACTATAGGGTATCAAGCGGGCGATTTTCAAGGCCTAGCGCATTTTGAAGGGAAGCATTTTAAAGGAGCCAGCGCGCTTTATACATTCGCGAAATGGTAGGTGATCCGATTATCTCCGAGTTGCACGGCTTGCAACAGTAAACTATTAGTTGACAATTGAAAGGGAAATATTATGAAAACATTTACATTTGAAGGCAAAACTCACATGTTCGCAGAAGAAGTAGAACCAAAGAAAGACGGTTTATATACCGCAACTTTAACAGACCATAACAACGTACGATGTGAAATGTGGTTTGTAAACGGCGAATTGAAACGCCTTGTTGAATTAGATTAATACTAAAAGGGGTACCAAAGCGGTACCCCTCTTTTTTATTTTGACGTCAAAAATACGGCAAAAATTTCATAATAAACCATATAATTTTGTGGATACGAATTTTAAAAAAATTGTTTTGGCCAATCAGTTAAAAACTACAACGTGCTATTTTATGGATAAAATACATTATATCCGATATAATATATTGATATAAAATACAGGCTATAAAGTACCATGTTTAATGGGGTTTATTATTAAAACGGCATAAATTCGTCAAAAATAATTAGCCGAAAATATCGGCAACCTTATCAGCTGCCTTTAATCGCATATCATCTGAAAAATGAACATATGTTATTAAGACTGTTTGTATACTATCACCTAATAGGGCGGATACGGTTTTTATATCTACGCCATTTGATAATAATTTAGTTGCGTATGTATGGCGTAGATCATGAATTGAATTATCTGGCAAGAACCTTTTCATAATTCGTGTTGCGCCCCAGCTAGCGCTAACTTTATTATTGAAAAGGCGTTCAGTCGAACATGTTTCTTTGTATTCTTTCAAGATATTGGTTAATATTGGCGGAATAGGTAATTGCCTATAACTATTTTTTGATTTAAGCGGTTTTAATGCGTATTTATTATAATCAATAGCGCCAAATTGCTGCACTACGTTAATAATATTACTATCTAAATCAACGTTTTTCCAAATAAGGCCGATAATTTCGCCATATCTCATGCCAGTATAGGCAGCAATAGAAAATATAACATAGTATTTATAGTTTTTAGGTTTTAAATCTTTTAAAAATGTTTCTATTTCTGTATCTGATAATACCTTTATTTTTGTAGGTTCATTATCCTTAAAACGTGGTATTGTTTTTAATTCGTTTACAGGAATTATTTTATATTGGTTCGCCGCATAGCTAAATAAACGTTGAATTGTACCCAAAGCAAGGTTTTTTGTGGTAGTTGAATATAAACTATCATTCAATACTCTTTTAACTTGATACGGCGTTATATTCGCTATTTTTTCGTTAAATATAGGCTTAAATATATCAAATGTACGTGTATAGGCCTGTAATGTATTAAATGTACGCGGCTTATTTTCTTTCATGTAAATATTAAAAAAATCAATAAGAGTTATGTTTCTAAGACTATCATCGGTTGCGGTGATAGTCTTTTTTAGTTTATCAATGATCGTTTGGGCGTGGATTTTTGCAGCCTTTTGCGTTTCAAAACCCTGTTTAGATTTCTGGCGCCAGCGGTTGCCGTCCTTGTATGAAACGATACATTGATACCCTTTATCCTTTTTTCTTATGGTTATATTGCATTGCATCGTCTAATTCCTTTAATGAATACCTTGCTATAAATTGCGCGCCGATAGTTAGGGCAACAACTATAAACATCAAAATATATCTGTGTTCCTTCCAATCCATGAAACCTAATATCATACCAATAACAAGGTACAGGATACTTTGATAAAAGGCTACATTAATTGCATCTTTTTTACTCATGGTAAACCCCTTTATTTAACAATATATGCGCGAATGTATCCGCATCATGTTCCAGCTTTACGCGTAAATCCGCATCTATTTCCTTAAATAAATCATAATCCTTATGAAGGAATATATGCCCTAACTGATGCGCAAGCGCCATGCGCTGCTGGCGCCTACTCAACCGGCTATTTATAATAATAGCCTTTTTTATCTCCGGTTTTATCTGTATACCGCTAACACAAGCCGGCAATGGTTTATATATAACTTTAATATCTAATTTACTTGCTATGTGGCGCGGTTCGTTTGAGCCGTGCGAATTAATCAAATCTAAGACAAAAGAACACATATTGAACATGCTAACAATTCCCCTTGAATATATTAATCGTCTAATACCGCTTTTAATACTTTGGATATTTTAGCTTTTTGCGATGCCGTTAATTCACGATCACCATAATAACAAATTAAAGCATTATCCGTAATTTTCTTTAAATCAATAGAAATTTCTTGCTTTTTGACTTTAGGCGCTCCCTCTACGCCGTCGGTAAAATAACCTATTGGAACACCGAAATATTCCGATAATATTTTAATATTTTTTAAACTAGGATTGCTTTCTCCTTTCTTCCAACGTGAAAATGCACTTTGCGGAATTTTGGTATCTTTTGAAATTTGATATGCTGATACGCCTGTTTTTCGCATTAATTCTTCGATTTTGTTGTATAGCATAATGTACCTCGCTAAATATAAACAGACTATTTAACATTTTTAAAAAGTGTTTACTAGACTACTTACTAAAACGGAAGTACAATATAGCCATAAGGTACTTATGAAAACGTAAGTGTCTTGAAGTTTTGATATAGCAAGTGTGGCGTCGAAAATCATCACTTGCTATATCGCAAGTATACCATTTTAGAAAGCGGGGTGTAAACCATAAAAACAGTAACAAAAAATGTTTTTAAACTCATGGATAGCAATGGTATTACCGCTTATAAACTATCCAAAGAAACGGGAATTTCCGAAAGTGTTATTTCCCGTTGGCGTAGTGGTGAACAATCGCCAAGCCTTAGCAGCCTTGTAAAGGTTGCACACTTCTTTAATTGTGGTTTATCGGAATTGATGAAAGGGGTTACGAAATGAAACTGACGTATACAGTCGAAGAAGTTGCCGACGTACTAGGTATATCAAAATCTTCTGTATACAACTTGCGAAACGCTGGCACAATTCACCAGCTAACAAAATTACCGGGCGTTTTGTTTTCGGTCAAAGAAATTCAAGAAATAGCCGGATTAGAAACCGAAATAAATGCGGTTAATTACCGGGCGTTAAAAGCAGAAAATGAAGAATTGGCGAAAGAAAACGCAAAACTAAAAAACAGTATAAAAAAAATCACCAGCAATGTACTGGCGATTACGGGGGAATTTGTCAATGACTAGCATTATGAAAATTGTAGGTTTTGTATTGTTGTTAGGTACGCCGGGATCATTAGAGATTGATGTACTAACATTCTATGAAGCAATGTTGCAAGGCCTATTAGGTGTAACGCTGCTATATAGTGGCATCTATATTGATAAATTAAAAAAGACCCAATAGTAACGGCAATTACTAAAGGGCAGATGCGAAAAGTGAGTTATTAAAGCATCTTAACCGCATAATATCATATGCGCGTTGAGGTGGCAAGGTGAAAAAAATGGATTGGAAATTAAATAAGGAGCAAATTGCGGAAGTTGCTGCAATGTATACGGAATTATGTGAAAAAATACCGGATAAAGATATTTGGTTAAGTCTTAGTGTTAGAAAAGATAATGACGAAAACGGCAAAGTAGTTTTCGTTTATGACGTGTACGTAATATTTAACGGCAAAATAATTTATATAAATATGGGTGAATATCGTTCGTTGATGGACTCATCTATAACAAATGTTGAGGTAGAGAAAATTATTAATTTGTTGAAAGGTAATGAATAGATATGAGCAGTATTTACGAACTAAACAAAGATTATGCGGAACTATCCGCGATGCTTGAAGCAGCGGAAACACCGGAAGAAATCGAAGCAATTCAAAACACGCTTGAAATGCTTGATTTATCCATTGAAGAAAAAATCGAAAACACGGCCAAATATATGATTAATGTTGAAGGCGACATACAAGGTATTAAGGCCGAAATTGATAGATTGAACAAGGTGAAAAAATCAAAAGAAAGCACCATTGAAACCTTGAAAAACAACATTGAATATTCGATGAAACAAAAAGGCATTGAAAAATTGGAAGTTGGCACCTTTAAAGCTGGTTATCGCAAAAGCGAAAGTGTTGAAATTATCAACCTTGATGTAATACCAGCGGACTTTACAAAGGTTGAAATTAAAGCCGATAAAACGGCAATTAAAAAAGCGCTTAAAGCTGGTGAAACAGTAGAGGGCGCAGAAATTAAAGTAAATCAAAATTTTTACATCAAATAGGCGGTGAAATATGGAATTTAGAACACTAAAAGCAAATGAAATAGATTGCCGTATTCAATCACTAAACGAAAAGAATGGAAACGTAGGCGCAGTAGTGCTGCTATATAAAGATGCACGTGTTGATATGCGCCTACTTGATGAAGTTGTAGGGGCGATGAATTGGAAACGTGAACATGCGATCATTGGCGATAGATTATATTGCACGGTTTCAATCTATAACGAACATACAGGCGAATGGGTTGGCAAGTCCGATGTTGGAACAGAAAGCAACACGGAAAAAGAAAAGGGCCAAGCATCTGACAGTTTCAAGCGTGCATGCTTTAACTGGGGAATTGGTAGGGAATTATACTCCGCACCTTTTACTTATATCAATTTGCAAAAAAACGAATGGTATCCGGGGAAAGACGGAAAACCTAAATCAAACGCAAGATTTACAGTTAAAGAAATTGAATATGACGAAAATCGAAATATTAGTAAGTTAATCATTATTGATAACAAAGGAAGCGTGCGTTTTACAATGGGCGGCAATGCAGCACCAGCGCCTAAACCGAAAGAAACGCATGTTGCTGGATACGATGAATTTTGTAAATTGGCAAAAGATAACAACGTACCACCAGCAGAAATAACGAAGTATATCGCAACAGAATTCAAAAAGCCGAAACTGGCTTTACTTGATGATTTTGAAATTGTTGCGGCGCTTGATTGGTTGAAGAAATTCATTGAACAACAAGGCACCAAATAATGAAATGGGTAACAAAGGGTATCAATTTAATAAAGTCGATTGGCTGGAATATTTTGATACCCGCTCCGAAAGATGAAGCGTTAAATAAGTTAGATCCGGAAGCGGAATACATTATTGAAATCAAAAAGAAGGTAAAACGCCGTTCACTAAATGCCAATGCGTATGCATGGGTATTATGTGAAAAGATTGCGAAAGAACTTTCAAAAAACGCATATATTTCAAAAAATGACGTGTATAAGCGTGTTATTCAAGAAGCTGGTACATTTACCTATCTACCAATTAAAAACGATGCTACAGGGCGATTTATTGAAATTTGGCACGGCCACGGGTTAGGCTGGTACGCCGAAGATGCCGGCCCAGCAAAAACGGAAGGTTATACCATTATCCGCGCCTATCATGGAAGCAGCGTTTACACGGTAGATGAAATGCGGCGTTTGATTGATGCACTTATTGATGAGTGCAACCAGCTAAATATACCGTTAGAAAATAATGATTATATCAACTCATTAATAAATGAATGGGGGAACAATGAACAAGCGAAAGAAACTTGATAACGTTCTATACGCCCGCACTAGAAAATGGGCGTATGAACGAGATGAAGGCCTATGCGTGCTATGCGGTGCAATGGCGACAGAAGTTCACCATATCGAATTCAGATCACATGGCGGACTTTCTAACCTTAATAATCTGGCTTGTTTATGCCGCGATTGCCATATAAAAGCGCATGGCGTAGATGCTAAACAAATTAGGGAAATCTTAAAAGAAAGGAACTCAAAGATACAATGGCAGAACGAAGAATGATGTCTAAATCAATTATCAAGTCAGATACATTCCTTGATATGCCAGCTACAACACAAAACCTATACTTTCATATGCTGCTTGATGCGGACGATGACGGCTTTATAAACGCCCCAAAGTCAATTATGCGAATGATTGGAGCCAAAGATGATGATATGAAAGTACTTGCTGCAAAACAGTTTGTTATACCGTTTGAAAGTGGCGTTGTAGTTATTAAAGATTGGAAAATTCACAACTACATTCAGAACGATAGATACAAGCCAAGCACCTTGCCAGAACGTGATTTACTCAACATTCAGAAGGATAAAACGTACACGTTAAAAGGCGATGTATCCAGAATGGATACAGAATGTATACAAACTGTATCCATAGGTAAGGATAGGTTAGGTAAGGATAGGTTAGGTAAGGATAGGTTAGGTAAGGATAGTATAGATATATTATGTCATGTTTCACATGACGATGTGGATAAATCTCATTTTGAAATTATCGAATATCTTAATTTAAAAACCGGTTCAAAATTCAAGCCAACAACAAAGCCATATATTCAAGCGATACGATCACGCTTGAAAGAAGGATATACGGTTGATGATTTTAAAACCGTCATTGATAAAAAATGCCGTGAGTGGAAAGGTACAAAATTAGAAAAGTACTTAACACCTAAAACGTTATTCGCACCAAGCCATTTCGATACGTACTTAAACAGTAACGAAACGGCAGCAATGACGGATACAGAAAGAAAGGTTGCAGAATTAAACGCGCTTATTGATGCGGTAGAAAGGGGAACAGATGAAACCGGAAACGTTGAAAGCTACGGGCCAACTATTGATATATCCGAGTATTGATAATACAAAAGTTAAAATGTACGCCTACATGCTGGAAGATATAAACCCGGTAACATTGGCGGAAGCAATCAAGCAATGCATTAATACATGTGAATTTGTTCCAGCCGTTGCAACTATTCGCAAGAAGGCGGCGGAAATTTCCGGATATGTAAACGGCAAAGAAGAACGATTGATTGCGCAAGATGCATGGGAAATCGTACGAAAGAAAGCAAGCCAAGTAGGCTATGAAAAAGGCCTTGATGAGTTGGAAGGCATTACAAGGTTAGCGGCTAAAACTGTATGGCGTTTCTTTGATCCGAGAAACTGCCAAAGCTACAACGAAAGCGCAGCGATGAGACAATTCTGTAAAGCCTATGAGCAGATGGCAGCACGCGAACAAAGAAACATGGAAATAGCGGAAAGCATCAAAAGTAATGGCCTATTAATGGAAGCGCGTAAACGTGCAGAATTAAATATGCCACAGAAAACAGAAATTAAGATGCTAGATAACGGCCATTTGGTTGAAGTCGAAAAGTACGAAGCCGTAGACCTTAAAAGCATGGTTGAAAAAGCCGATATATCCGAAGAAGGAAAGGCGTTGATTTTAGGGGTGATGAAATGAACAAGAAATATAATTTATTCCCAAAATTAATCGAATGTAGGGAATTGTTAAGGTATACACAATCAGACATGGCATCTATTGCCGGTGTATCACCGGAAACATATAAGAAACATGAACGCGGGTTATTTGATTTTAGATTAACGGAAATGCTGGCAATTCAAGAAAACGTTAACGATGAACTACAAACAAATTTAACGCTTGATGAATTGTTTAGAACGGAAAAAATCATTTAAATGCGTTGTATGGAGTTTTTAAGCCGTCAATGATAAATCATAAGGACGAAATAGTAAACAGGGCAAAATGAGCGAATTTGCCCTATAGAATTAGAAAATAGAGAGGTAATTATATGAATAGTGTTCAATTATTGGGAAATCTTGCACGTGATCCGGAAGTACGTTATACGCAAAGTGGCCGAGCGGTTGCGACTTTCACAGTAGCAGCCAGCAATACATATATTGATAGCGCTACAAATGAAACAAAAGAACAAACGGCGTTCGTGAATTGCGTTGCATGGGGCAAGCTGGGCGAAGCGGTAGGCAACTACCGAAAGGGAAACCGTTTATTTGTAGAGGGCCGAATTCAAACAAGAAGCTATGAAACGCAAGACGGCCAAAAACGGTACGTTACGGAAGTAATTGCAAGTTTCGTAGGTGTATCAGCGTTAAATGATGCGGAAGCTGGCAGCAATTTCGATAATTTTGCAGATGATAAGGGGAACGATGAAAATATTCCGTTCTAATAGGTGGCAAAAATGTTAGTTAAGAATGATAAGGAATGGTGCTGGTGTTTGTGTGAGCATGTAGGGTATCCACAGAAAAGCATTGAAGATGCAGTGAAAGATTTTGCCGAAACATATCCGACGGAAGAAGTCCCAATGATTAGAGTCGGAAACCCTTATTATTATGTTCCTACTGTTGATGCGGAGCGTGTTATCAATGACATTATCGATTATGATCTTGATGATGAAATAGCAGAATATTCGGAAGATTATTTGTTACATGTAGAACTGAAACAAATTGACGTTTTACAAGAAAAATTAACGAAGGCGTTTCGCGAATGGGAAGAACAAAACGGATATAAAAATACATCGTTTGTTATTCTTGAAACTATTAATCATTTTGAAAACAAGGAATAAAGAAATGAAATCACCATGTAAGGGTTGTGAGTATAGGGCGTTAGGCTGCCATAGTACATGCGCGGCCTACATCGAATACAATAATCATCGAATGGAACTAAGGGAAACCCGTGATATCCGGGGCGATGTGTTTGGGTATGTAAAAGATAGTAATAACCGCATCAAGCGGCGTATAGGTAAATGTTAGGAAGGTAAAAATGGCATACATAGAAAACTGGCTTGCATTAGGTATTTGCATATATAGCCGGAAAACCGCAGATGCAGCATTGGCCGCGCTAGGGTTAAGGAAGGAAATAAAACGAAAACCGGTGTATCCGGGAATTGAAGCAAATGCGCTGGCCGCCTTGCGTGAGAAAGGTTTGAGCGTGCGGCAAATTGCGGGCATATACGGCGTATCGTATACATTTGTTAGAAATCGCCTGTTAGCTGCTGGGGTAAATCTTGAAAGGTGTAAGCGATGAAACAAGCATTAATAAAAGGCACTAAAAGCGATGAATGGTATACGCCTATAGAAACCGTTAAAACAATGCTTAATGTATTCCCGCCAAAGGCTGGCGACAAAATTTTATTGCCGTTCGATACAGATAAAAGCAATTTTACAAAAATTGTTACACGCGATTATGATCCATTAGCTGTATACGGCATCAATGATTTTTTAACTAAAGATTATGAATTTGATTATTTAATCACTAACCCGCCGTATAGTAACAAAGATGAAATTATAGCGCGGTGCATTGAAACTGGGCGGCCATGTGTACTGGTATTGCCCATAGATACACTGGGGGGGGTACAAAGGCATAAATTATTTAGCAAGACAAATATAAGCGTATACGTACCAACTAAGCGTATTAAATTTATAAGTGAAACGGGTGAGCATACAAAATCGCCCGCACATCATAGCATTATCATGCTAATAAATGCGCCTAAGAATGAAATTATCTATGAATATCAAAGGGGAATTAATAAATGAATGTAAAGGTAGACATGGGAAACGGTAGAGTTTTTACATGTGAGCAACTAGCCAGCGCATTAACGCTGGTTATTGAAAACATGATTTTGAAACCAAAAGTAACGCAAGATAGATTTTTAATTACGCTTGAATACAAATACCATAAGGACGGCAAAACGAAACGATTGCGGCAAGGGCTTTCTAAAATGGTAATGGAAGCGTTTAACGGAACGATTGAAGCATACATTTATAACGTACGGCAACAAATAAAGGAAATTATTGTAAAAGGGGAATTATACGATGAAGAATGAGCAAAAATGGTTGTTACAAGAAATGTATAACGAAGGTTATCGCGACATAAAAATTGAAGGTGTTTATGCGTTTTTCGTAAATCCTACGTTTATCGAAAACGGCGGGAATTTTAAGATACGCGATCATACCCCAAGAATTCCATGCAAGGTGCTGGGGCTAAACCCTAATACCCGTAAATATTCTATTGCATCGTTGTTGGGTATCGTGGAATGGGAAAAGGTTCCAGTTGATACGCCGATAGTTATTAAGGCTAAATTTAAAGCGTTGAAAAGGTATTTTGCTGGCTATAAAAATAACATGGTTTGTTATTTTGTTGACGGTACGACAAGCTGGAGCAACGAATATGGTGAAATAGGAATTGAAGGAATTGAACCTAATAAAGTTGATTTAGCGGAAAGGTTAACGGTGGTTCCTTATGAGTGTGATTGATATTACCTTAAAAGGACGGCCAGCAACTAAAAAGAATAGCGGCCGTATCGTATTTAAGAATGGGAAACGCATTATAATTCCGTCGGAAGCGTACGAAAGTTATGAAGATGCTTGTTTGTGGCAATTAGCTGGAAAGAAGCTGCATATATCTGGCATCATCGTTGTTGAATGTAAATACTATCTTCCAAATAAAAGAAGCTGGCCGGATTTAATCGGGTTGTTGCAAGCTACTAGCGACATATTAACAAAAGCCGGCGTTATAGACGATGATAAATGGATATGTTCATACGGTGAAAGCTGCATAGCTGGTATTGATAAAGATAACCCGCGGGCAGAAATTCGCATCATGGATAGAAAAAACAAAGTATTGGAAGCGTTATTGAAATGAGGGGCAACAAATGGAACTACTGAACAGGATTAAACGCATATTTGGGTATAAACGATATAATGCGGACGTTATCAAGGTTAAGCGATGCATGCCGGGTGTATTATTGCCAAAAGTTGGCAGCGTAGATGCTGCCGGAATGGATTTTTATCAACCGGAAGGCGTAGTTATAGAACCGCATCAAACGCAATATGTAACGCTAGGGTTAGCGGTGGAAATTCCAAAGGGGTATATGTTAATGCTGGCGCCACGATCTAGCATGAGTAAAACACCGTTAATTATTCCGAATTCGTTCGGCGTGATTGATGCGGATTATAGGGGCGAAATCAAAGCAATTCTACACAATACCAGCGATACGCCGTATTTAATCCAAAAGGGCGATAGATTAATACAGGGGATTATGGTACCAGTTGGCGCATTAAAGTTATTAGAGGTTGCACAACTAACCGAAACGGCGCGCGGTGCTGGTGGTATTGGAAGCACAGGAAAATAACCATGATTAAATTATTATTTGATGCTGCATTGATGTTTTCGCTAGTGATAGCATTAATAAAATTAGTATCAGTATTTACGATGTAGTGTATAAGGGGCAATGTAAACGCCCCTTTGATACGAATAGGCGAAAGGGGAAATGTGCAATGCCTATTATTAACCCGATGTATCTGTATTTGATTGATGTATTACATAATATCGATGTGTTTAATCAAGGCGTATTTTTTCTGTTGACGGTGGCATTTGTTGCTATGGCATTTATTTTGGCCGGCGCAAATGACGAACAAGAAGAAGGAAAGAAGGACGTTAAAAGGTGGATAAAGATTATAGGGGTTGCGTGGTTGGTATCGTTTTCTATTTCTATATTTGTACCAACAAAAGATATGATGTATAAAATGCTAATTGCCAGCTATGTAACAACTGATAATATTCAAATCGTAAACGAAGCCATTAAAACCAATTTACAGGACTATTTAAACATGTTAGGGGAAACAGTTAAGAACATGCGATAATGAACCATACGGGGGAATAAATGACGGATAAAGAATATAGAGAAATGGGCAAGGAATTCCTAGAACCGATTAAATTAATATCAATGAAAATTAAATCATTGAAGGAAGATCTAAAGCGTTTACAGTCAGATGTAACGACGATAGGGGCCATTGATTATAGTAAGGAACGTTTAAGCGGTGGCGGAACGCCGGGCGGGTTAGACCGTCAAATAGTACGCCTTGAAAGTAAGCGTGATGCCGTAAAAGAAGAAATAGGCGCATTGATTGATGAACGGGAAACGGCGGCGGATATCATCAACAAATGCACCATAGGGAAAACTAATATATTATTAATGCGTGAGTACATCGACGGGGAAAGCGCAAAATATGCTAAAAGTTTTACGGATTTAGAAAAAACGCAATCCAGCGAATTAAAAACGCTAGGCCTTATTGAAGTAGGGAAATTTTTACATGAAACGTATTACCCTAGCATATATACTGCTAAAACGGTACAAGTCGGACTACAACGAACTACATCGGAGTAATACGGAAACGCGACATATAGTATAATTATATTGTCAAATGATGCTTAAAAGGTCATTGGCGTAATTCTCCTATATGAACACAATGCACAGGGGAACTTTGGGCCGTTCCCCTATTGTGTATTGTAAACCAATACCGATAAAAAGAATTCCTTTCAAACAAACACAATGCCATTGAGAACAATCCTATCAATATAAATATGTACTACCAAGCACAACAACAATAAGCATAATAAACCTAATTTCATGTGATCCATATCGGTATTGGTTTAGAGTACACATATCAAGCATTGAAAACTGGGGTTATAGCGTTTTCTAGAAACTAGGCTTACGGGCCTATGTTGCCACGCGTGCAGCAATATAACTCCGGTTTTGAGTGTTTAATACAATACAAATGAATAAAACTATCAGAATATGAGGTATATCCACGGCGATATATCTCATTTTTTGTATAAAAGTAACATTTGATTATTGAAAACTGAACATGCTGCATTTTTTTATAAGGTTTTAGACCAAAATAACCCAAATTGTTTCCATGTCATATCTATTGTGGCGTGTTCGGTTTTGAGTAATTAAAAAAGCCGCTATTATCTAGCGGCTAATATTTGACGTATTTGATTGTTCATTTCTTTTTGATATTCATCTACGGTATCGAATATTGTTTCCCGTAGGTTGAAAGCGGCAAGCGCATCATATATCGAATTAGTACGGCGGCGAAGCAATTCGCATTTTTCGGCGATATAACGAAGCATCATAACAATGTTGCTTAAATCGTCATAACCTAGTGTTTGAATTATGCCGTCATTATTGTGTTTAATTCCGGTATATGCTGCTTGTAATGTTTCGATACTGTTTAATTCGTTGTATCTGATCGCGTTTTTGATTTCTTGAATAGTCATTTGCATTGTAAATTCTCCTTTTTGAATACTTGCGTTTTCTGATGTATCTTATGGCTTTATTATACTTGCGTTTTCGCAAGTAGTCAATAGGGAAATTAAAAAGTTTTCAAAAAAGTTTTGTGAAGGTGGTGAAAAGCTAGTGAATATCATGTGTACAAAATCAAAATGTCTTAATAATAAAGACGGTAAATGTACGGCCAATGAAATATACTATGACGGCTTATGTCAAACATATTGCACTAGCCAACACGCAGCCAAGCAAGTTGCCGGAATATGCACGCGATCACATGGGCGCATGAAAGCAAAAGACAATAACATTCTAAAATAAGGGGGTGAAACAATGGCTAAAACAACATATACCGACTGGGAAGCAGAAGAAAAGATTTTACTGTTACAAGGTTGGGCGCGTAATGGTTTAACCAATGAACAGATTGCCAGCAATATGGAAGTTGCAGTTTCTACCTTATGGGAATGGCGTAAGAAGTCGCCCAAAATATCGAACGCCCTAAAAATAGGGAAAGATGAAGCAGACATACAAGTTGAAAATGCATTGTATAAAGCAGCACTTGAAGGAAATACAACGGCTATGATTTTCTGGCTTAAAAATCGACGTTCTAAAGAATGGCGCGATAAGATACAACAGGAAATTACAACAGAAAGCGCCGTTAAGTTGGTTATTGATAATAATGAATTGAGTGATACAGATGAGTAAAACAAATCTGTTTCGCGATGTAATACGGCCAACTGCCAAGCAAAAAGAATTCTTGCGTGCGGTAAAGAATAACATATATACGCTATATGGTGGCGCTGCTGGTGGTGGTAAATCGTATATACTCCGCTGGGGTTTGGTATGGCTTTTAATTGACTGGTTTATTCAAACAGGAATTAAAGGTATACGCGTTGGATTATTTTGCGAAGATTATCCAAGTCTTGATGATCGTCAAATATCTAAAATCAAAATGGAGTTTCCGGACTGGTTAGGAAGTTATAAAGAAAGCAACCATGAATTCACATTGAACGATGAATTAGGTGGCGGCGTTATCTGTTTCCGCAATTTAGATAAGCCTAGCAAATATCTTTCAAGCGAATTCGCTGCTATTGCTATTGATGAATTGACTTTGAATAGTCGCGATGTGTTCGACTTTTTGCGTATGCGTTTACGTTGGACTGGCATCACGGATACGAAATTAATCGCAGCAACTAATCCGGGCGGTAAGGGCCATATGTGGGTAAAGGATTTATTCATAGATAGAAACTTTACAAAAGAAATGCAGCCGTTCGCCGATAAGATTGCATATATCCAAGCAAGGGCAAGCGATAACCCGCATCTATCACAAAGTTATATAGATGCGCTTAACACGTTACCGGAAAAACTACGTAAGGCATACCTAGACGGCGACTGGAACATATTCGAGGGTCAAGTATTTACAGAATTCAGAAATGATAAGCATGTAATAGAACCGTTTGAAATACCGCATCATTGGCAACGATACCGGGCAATGGACTGGGGTTATACGAAACCATATGCAGTATATTCCGCAGCGGTTGATTATGACGACGTTTTATATATTACTGGTGAGTTTTACGGTTGCAAGCCGGGCATGCCGGATACTGGTACACAGGAAACGGCAAGGGAAGTAGCACAAAAGATAGAACATTTAAAAGACTATCAAGGCGTAGCAGACCCAGCTATATGGCAGCGAACTGGTCATGACGGCCCAACGATTGCGGAAATATTTGCAACCGAGGGTGTGTATTGGGTGCGTGCTGATAATGATAGACTAGCCGGACTTATGCAAGTACATCAACGACTAAAAGAAGGTAAGTTAAAGATATTCAGTAATTGCGTACATCTAATACGCACATTGCCAGCTTTAACCTACGATAAAATCAAGGTCGAAGATGTAGATACAAAACAAGAAGATCATGCATATGATGCGGTGCGTTATATGTGTATGGCAAGACCGGTAAAATCAGTTAAACCAGAAAAGCCATTTAATGACGGTTATAAATATGTTGACGATAGCGAAGGAGATATAAGCGCATGGGGCGTATGAGTGAAAGGGCGTTGCGTGATTACGCCTTTAAAGTTCTTAAATCGGAATACGGCGAACGTGAAGAAAAGGGCGTTATTATTCCGGCAAAATATACAGATGCACAGTTAGCGGAATTCGCCAAGGCAATGCCACAATGGCAGCTGGAACAGATGTATGATATGATTTATGGTTCTGAAATGGTGGAGTAATGAACGAAGAAACAACTTTTGATATATACGAAGCAAAACAAAATGTAAAAAGTGCATTAGCCGCCACGTCAGAATGGCGCAAGGCTGCTGCCGAAGATTTTGCATTTATGCAAGGTAAGCAATGGCAAGACGGCGATTTAAAGAACATGCGCGAAGCTGGACGGCCAGCAATTACGATTAATAGAATTAGACCGGTTATTAATCTTCTATGCGGTTATGCATCGCAGAATGAAACAGAACCGGACTTTTTACCACGTTCTGAAGAAGATGATAGAATAAGCCGCGTTGCTAAAGGTATTACAAAATACTGTTTAGACCGTGCGAATTATCAACGCAATAAGGGCAAATGTTTCCGCGATAAGATTATTTGTGGTTTAGCCAATTACTGGGTAAGCTATGAATTCGACTATACGAAACTAGACGGCACTATTCAGATTGAACGTGTT
>FLSH01460285.1_pt1 | contig 34942 bp, 28 predicted proteins | sample 1550441 | NCBI WGS metagenome assembly FLSH01 (sample SAMEA4031756, study PRJEB14383) | metagenome | biome: human; feature: oral; material: saliva | place: Philippines | collected 2014 | reverse complement strand
GAACGCGGCGAATTCCTCGCCATTATTGGTCCGTCGGGCTCCGGTAAATCCACCCTGCTCAACGCCATTGGCCTGCTCGACACTCCCACCAGCGGAACCTACAGCCTCTTCGGCAAAAACACGGAAGGACTCAGCGACAGAGAACGCGACGAAATGCGCCGAGACCACCTCGGCTTCATCTTCCAATCCTCAAACATGCTGCTGGACGAAACCAGCACCACTAACGCCTCCATGGGCCTGCGCGTGCAGGGCGTACCCTACGGCGAGCGCCTGCAACGCACCGAAGAAACCCTAGAATTTCTGGGGTTGAGCGACCGTGCCAGCATCCGTACCCGCTACCTTTCCGGCGGCGAGAAGCAGCGTTGCGCCATTGCCCGTGCCCTCGCCACGCGCCCGCCGCTGATTCTTGCCGACGAGCCTACCGGCAACCTGGATAGCCACAATAGCGCGAAGGTCATTGAGATTCTTCAGCGCATTAACGCGACCGGCTGTACCGTGCTGGTGATTACCCACGACCCGGAGGTTGCCGCCGCCGCCCGCCGCGTGATCCGCATTGAGGATGGGCGGCTGCACGAGCAGAGCCGCGCCGACTCGGCTACGGTGCCGGTCGCTGAGGTGCCGGTTGCTGAGGTGCCGGCTGCAACGGACACCCCGGCGGAAACCACGGTAGAGACTCCCGTGGAAGCTCCCGCCGGCCTCGCACCGGGGGAGAAGCCCGCTACGCATCGCCGCGGAAGCTTCCTCACCGACGACAGCATCGAGGCGATTTCCGCGCTCACCTCACGACCGCTACGCACCCTGCTGCTGGGCCTGTCCTTCGCACTGGGCGTGGGCGGACTCATCAGCGCCTCCGGCATGAGCGAATCCGCCAGCTACCAGGTGAACCAGCGCCTGCTCGGATCCGAACAATCCACGCTCTACATCAGCGACAGGGACAATGACCAAAACATGCTCGGAACCTACCGGCAGGGCGAATCCGCGCAGAATGTTGCCGACCGCATTAGCGCGCTGGACTACGTGAAGAACACCGGATTCGTCAGCAGCGTGGCACCCGCCGACGTGCGAATCACCCGGTTCAGCCCCTACGAGGACGAACCCAAAACGGCGATTGGCCTCAGCTCCACCTCGAAGACCCGGCTCGAGCAAATCGGTGCCCGCATGAACCCCGAAACCCTGCGTGCGCTCGAACAGATGAACTCGACCCTCACCCAGCAGAACGTCGCCGACCGTGAACGCGCCGAGCAGCTCTCCGGCGCTATCGTCTCGGTCTCCGCTGCTCGCGCCCTCGGCATTATCCCCGAAGATAAGGCTGCAGATAACGCCACAACCGAGCCCCGCCCCGGCGAGATGCCCGTCGTCGACTACGGCATTAAGCTCGGCGGACTGCCGCAGGTAGCCCCCGGTGTGAGCATCTGGGTGGACGGTCAGCTGATGCCGGTCGTCGGCCTTTTCGACCCCGGCAATAGCGGCTACGAATTCAGGAACACGGTCATTGTCTCGCCGGGCACACTTCAGCGCACCGGACGCGGCCAGGTGACCTACATTGCCGAAACCGAACGGGGCTACGGCAAGGCGGTCGCCAAAGCAATTCCGCTGACCCTCAAGCCCGCTGAACCCAGCCAGATCAACGTGGAAACCCCCTCCGACCTGCAGAGCCTACGCGCGTCCATCGCCTCGGACCTGGGCCTGTACGTGGGTGTGCTCTCCGGGATTCTGCTGGTGCTCGCCTCCCTCTCGGCGGCAACCGCAATGTACCTGTCCGTGCAATCGCGCACCGCAGAGATCGCGCTGCGCCGCGCCATCGGATCCAGCAAATGGCTGATTGCCCGCATCTTCCTCATGGAGGGCGTCATGCTCGGCGTGCTCGGCGGCTCCATCGGCGCCTGCTCCGGCATGATTGCGACGATTATTCTCTCGCTCGTGCAGGGCTGGCAGGCGGTTCTCTCACCCGGATTCGTGGTGCTCGGCGTGGGCGTTGGCGCCCTTACCGGTCTGGTGTCTTCGGCATACCCGGCGTGGGTGGCATCCCGCAAGAGCCCCGCCGATGCGATGCGCGGCTAGAACTAGCGCAGGGTGAGGACCAGCCAATTATCCGAAACTTGACTGGTCAAATAGGTATTGGATAGCCCACCCCTTAAACTGATGGGAGGTAAAAACAGCAGAAGACTAAGGACAACACGTGAGTCGAACGCACACACCGCGTCATGCTGACAAACATCAGAACACTGAGGCACCAGAGGTGACCGAAGGAAAGCGCAATAACCGCGCTGACCGCCGTCCGCCGCTGGGACCCAACGCCCGCAAAAATCTGAGCACCTTCGGCATCATCACCGCCGTGCACACCCTGGCCACCGTGCTTTTCAGCGCGGCGCTCGCGGTCATCATTGCCCGCGCAGCCCACGCGGGGTTTGCAGCGGTCGCCGCCGAACACGCGCGCCTCAAGGAGACGAGCGCGCCGGACGTGTACCGCGCCTACGTTGAGTTCGCCGGCTCCGCCCAGGCACACCTGGAGGCGCACGGCGGCTGGCTGCTCGGACTCGGCGGCATCTTCGGTGACGGCGACGCCATCACCCCCGGCTTGCTCATCGTGGCAGTCCTGGCCCTCGCGGTGCGTTCGGGCGCGGACTACCTGCTGGCGGTGAGCGCGCAGCGTGCCGCCTCCGGAGCGAAGTCTCAGATTCGCCGTAGCCTGCTGCGCCGCGTGCTCGCCACCGGTGGCGCGGACACCCCCGAGGGTACCGGCGCGACCGCGGTGTTGCTTTCGCGCGGCCTGAACGCCCTGGACGACTACTACACCAAGACCCTGACCGCGTTTGTTTCCACCGCGGTGGTGCCGGTCCTGCTGTGGATTGTGGTCGCCTCCCTGGACATGATGAGCGCCCTCGTGTTGCTCTGCACCCTGCCGCTCATTCCCGTGTTCATGGTGCTGATCGGCAAGAACACCCGCACCGAAACCGCGGAGGCGCAGGCCGATCTGCACCGCCTCTCGGACCACATCCTGGAGCTCGTGCGCGGTCTGCCCGTCATCATCGGCCTGGGCCGTGAACGTGCACAGACCCGCGCCATGAACGCCCTCGGCCAGCGTTACCGCGAACGCACCATGCAGACCCTGCGCAGCGCCTTCATGTCTTCGCTGGCTCTCGAGCTGATTACCACCATCTCCGTGGCGCTGATTGCCGTGCTGATTGGTGTGCGCCTGGTCAACGGCACCCTGGGCCTGGACACCGCCATTCTCGTGCTGCTGCTGGCTCCCGAGTGCTACCAGCCGCTACGCGATGTGGGCGCCGCCTTCCACCAGTCCGAGGACGGCGTGGCCGCCCTGCGTAGCGCCCAGAAGATTATCGATGCGCCCCTGCCCGAGGAAACCGTCGAGGACGACTCGGCCAACCCCGCAGCCATCGAGGTGCGCAACCTGGACGTGAACTACCCCGATCGCCCCGAGGTGCTGACCGACCTGTTGCTGAGCCTGCCTCGCCGCGTGGCTCAGGCGGCGGAGCCCGGTTCGGAACGCGGCACCGTCATCGGCATCATGGGTCCCTCCGGTTGCGGCAAGTCCACCCTGCTGAACGTGTTCTCCGGTGCCGTGCGTGAGGGGCTGGTGCCCACCGGCTCGCAGGAGCCGATGCGCGTCACCGGTAGCGTCACCGGCCTGGGCACGACCCTGATGATTCCGCAGTCGCCGGTCTTCACCGCACCCACCGTGCGCGCCGAAATGGCACTGTACGCCCTGAGCGCCGACGACTCCGAACGCGAGCGCGCCGCGGCCCTGGTGACCGGCGTGCTGGAGCGCGGCGAGTTCGCCGTGAGCCCCGCCGATAACGACCTGATGATGCGCCCGCTGGCGCAGCTGGGCCTTGAGAGCGTAAACGTGCTGGAACCGGGCGCCCTGAGCGCCGGTCAGGCGCGCCGCCTTGCCGTGGCACGTACTCTGGCGCGCGCCGAGGCTATCTACCGCGCCGGCGGCGAGCAGACCGTGCTGACCGTCCTGGTGGACGAGCCCACCGCTCACTTGGATGCCTACTCGGCCTACCTGGTCACCCGTGCCCTGCACCGCCTGGCGGAGCTTGGCGCCACCGTGCTGATCGTGACCCACGAGGGTGAACTGGCCGCGCACTGCGACCACCTCGTGCGAGCCGTGCAGACCGCCCAGGGCTACACCTGGACCGCCGAGGCGAACACCGCCCGCGTTGCGGTTCCCGCGCAAGCCCCCGCACACCTGCTGGAGCTCAAGAGCGAGCACGAGGCCGAAAGCCGCGCCCTCGTGGAGGTCGCCCCCGCCGCGGACGAGAACCCCCAAGAGGAAAAGCCCGCAGGCCTGTTCGCCACCCTGCGCACCCTCAAGGAGCTGACCGGAATCGGTGCGCGCGCCTTCTCCGGCCCCGTGCTGATGGCGGCGACCACCTCCCTGATGGCCGCGGCGCTGACCGCGCTGTCCGGCTGGCTCATCGTGCGCGCGGGCGAGGGTCCCGCCATGATGTACCTGATGGTCGCCATCGTGGGCGTGCGATTCTTCGGCCTGGGCCGCGCGTGCGCCCGCTACGCCGAGCGTCTGATGACCCACTCGAAGGTGCTTGCCGCCGCGAATATTCTACGTCTGCGCGCCTGGGTTGGCGCCTGGCAGAGCGTGAGCAGCGTGCGCGCCTTGCTGCGCGGCGACGCCTTGCTGGAGCGCCTCGTGGGCGGTATTGACGAGCTTCGCGACGGTATTCCGCGCGTGATTATTCCGCCGGCCGCGCACCTGCTGGTTATGATTGCCGCGCTAGTGACGACCGCGTGCATCCTGCCCCAGGCCCTGATTCCCGTGCTGGCGGCGGTGCTGGTGAGCACCTTTGTGGCTCCCTGGGCCGTGCTTCGTGCCGATGCCCGCGCGGAGGCTCTGGCCCGCCAGTCCACCGCACGTATGCTGCGCCTGGGCACCGGTATGCTCTCCGCCGCCGAGGACCTGCGCGCCAACGGCGTGGCGAACACCGCCGAACGCGCCAACAACGAACTGGACGCGCAGAACCTTTCCGCCCTGCAGAAGGGCTCGACCGCCCAGGGCCTGGGCCGAACCCTCGTGGCGCTGAGCTGGTTTGGCGCTGCGCTGGCGAGCGCCGTGATTGCCTACCCGCTGGCCGTAAACGGCACCGTGGGCGCCCCCGAGTCAGCGATCGTGGTGCTGCTGTGCACCGGCATGCTGGAGAGCTCCCTGGGCCATATCGAGGCGGTTCGCTCCTGGCCCGAGTTCGCCCGCCTGCTCGCCTCGATTGCCCCGAGCGTTCGCGACGTATCCCTGGAGGGCGTTGTAGCCACCTCGACCCTGAAGCGTTCCGTGCCCACCGAAGCCGAGGTGGACACCCACGTTCTGCCGCGTCGTGCCGAGCGTCTGCGTGCCCGTGCCGAGGCCGAGATGGAGGAACTGCTGGAGGCGGACCGCCAGCGTTCCCGCCGCTTCGCGCGCCCCGACTCTGCGGCTGAGTCCAAGGCTGATTCCCCGCGCCCGCCCAAGCCAGGCGAGCCCAAGCTGGTCGGATGCGGCACCCCGCAGCAGCTCGGCGTGAAGGTCACCGGCGCGGCCCCCGCCCTGGCTATGCAGGACGGTTCCGCCCGCTGGCCCGGCATGGACCACCCGGTCTTCGCACACCTGAACCTGACGGCTCGCGAGGGCTCCTGGACCGCGGTGACCGGCCCCTCCGGATCCGGCAAGTCCACCGTGCTGGCTACCCTGTTGGGCTTCCTGCCCCTGGAGTCGGGCCGCATCGAGGCCTCCGGCGAGGCACTGGCCCCCGAAGAGCTGCGCGGTTACGCGGCGTGGTGCCCGCAGGCGGCGCATATCTTCGAGTCGACCCTCGAGGGTAACCTGCTGCTGGCCCGCGACCGTTCAGATCGACCGAGCGAGGAGGAGCTCATCGAGGTTCTGCGCCGCGTGGGTCTGGGCGAGTGGTTTGACGCCCTGCCGAAGGGCCTGCGCACCCCCGTGGGTGCCGGCGGTTCCTTCCTGTCGGGCGGTCAGCGTCAGCGCCTGGCGGTGGCTCGCGCCCTGCTGGTGAACTCGCCGGTTCTACTGCTGGATGAGCCGACCGCGCACCTGGACGCCGAGTCTGCCCGCGCGCTCATGGCCGACCTGGATGCGGCAACCCGCGCCAGCTCGGTGGCCACGGTCCTGGTGTCGCACCGTCCCGAGGACGTCGCCCACTGCGACGAGGTGGTTCGCCTCTAAACGCACCCGGGCGCAGGCACCGCGTGCGAGGCTGAACGCAAGAAACTGCGAGGAATGCCCCGGTACTTTGTGAAAGTACCGGGGCATTTCTGTGTGCGCAGATAGTTCTGAGTGTTTATATCTCCGCGCGGATAGGTTCGGGTGAGGGGGGGGGAGAGGAGGGAGCTAGACCCAGCCGAGTATCTGCGCGCTCAACCGCAGTAGCATGAGGGTCATAACGATAACAAGCACGCGGCGAATGAATCGTTCGCCCAGGTGAATTGCGGTGCGGGCACCAACCCAGCTTCCCGCCATGTTGGCGCATCCCATGGTGATTCCGAGGAGCCAGTGAATTGAGCCCAGCGGAATGAAGTAGAGGAGCGCGCCGAGGTTGGTGGCGGTGTTGAGAACCTTGGCGGCGGCGGTCGCGTGGAGCATGTCGTAGCCCATGGCTACCTGCAGGGCGACGAGCATCATCGCGCCGGTGCCAGCCCCGAGGATGCCGTCGTAGCCACCCAGAATCAGACCCAGCGCAAAGCCGCGCACTAGGAACGATGAGGTTGTGAGCGCGCGAGGCTGCCCGCGAGGTATGCGCGGTTGTGGCACCGAGAAGACGAGGATAGCGGCTAGAACCACCACAATGGCGGGGCGGAAAATATGTGCCGGCAGGATTGTGGCGCAGTAGGCGCCGGCGGCGGAGGCGCAGAACGCCACGAACGCTACGGGGAGCAGGATTTTCCACGGGATTTTGAGTGAGCGAATATAGGTTGAGGCACTCGTCAAAGCGCCCATGGCGCTGGCAACTTTATTGGTGCTCAGGGCGGCGACGGGCGAGAATCCGGGCGCCATGAGCAGGGCGGGGAGCTGGATCATGCTGCCTCCGCCCACGACAGAGTCGATGCAGCCCGCGCAGAAGGCGGCGAGCAGGAGCACGATAAATAACTCTGGTGTGACGGACAGTAAATCAAGCACGACAAATCCTCTAAGAACAATGCGTCAATAAATGTGTGCTGTGTTACTTAAGGTACACCACATAAAAGCCGGGGGTGAAGACACACACAACGTGTCTTCACCCCCGGCTTTGTTAGCAACATGAGGTCGAAAGGCCGTGAACGGCGCGCCTAGAAGAGCTTTTCACCCTCCGGGCTAACCGCCAGCGCAGCAGAAACCGCCGCGTAGTTCGGACCAACCACACCGATGCTCTGGGTGAGCATCACGCCGGAACCGTCACGAGCACCGTGCTCGGTCGGCAGGGAACGAGCCACACCGCCGGAGGACGCCGCCTTCGCCGGGCCCACACCCACCCACGCCAGAGCCAGCTGGCTCTCACCGGTGAGGAAGCGGTGCGCGCGCACGCCACCGGTCGCGCGGCCCTTCTGCGGGTACTCGCTCAGCGCGGTGACCTTGGCGCTCGCCAGGCCGTCCTTGCCGTTGGTGACGGTCACGACCTCCGCCGCGTCGCCGGGCGCAGTCACACCCAGGGCGATGAGTCGGTCGCCGTCGGCAAGCTTGATGCCCGCGATACCGCCGCCGGTGCGTCCCTGCGGGCGGACCTTGGCAGCATCAAAGGTCAGCAGTTTTGCGTCGCGGGTGACGAAGGTGAGCACCGCATCGTCGGCGGGGCAGGGGGTGGCGGCCACGATTTCGTCGCCGTCCTTGAGCTTCATGATGTCCCACTCGGTCTGATTCAGCGGGTAGTCGGGGTTCACGCGCTTAATCACGCCGCCGGTGGTTGCCATCGCCAGCACGGTGTTCAGCGGCACGAGGGCAATCAGCTTCTCACCCTTAGCGAGCTGAACCAGCTCGGTTGCCTTCACCGCCGATGCCATGGAGGGGGTGCCGCCGTTCTCGTCCAGCACCGTAATGTCCATGACGGACAGACGCACCATGCGTCCTGCGGAGGTGACGGCACCAATCTCGCCGCGCGCGGTGGTCGGCACAATCGAAGCGAACACGTCGTGCTTGAAACGCTTGCCGGGATCCACGAGGGCCTCGCGGATGGGCTTGCCGGGGGTGCGTCCCATCACGCCGGTGGCGGAGAGCAGCACCCAGCAGGGCTCGTCGGCAATCTCGAGGGCCAGGCCCAGGCTCTTCTTCGCCTTGGACTGCGCGGTGACTGCCTCGATGGCGACCTGCATGTCGTCCTTGGTCTTGAGCTGGGTGCGGCGGTCAGTTCCGTAGCGTTCGGTAACTTCGGCGAGCTCGTCAGAAACCAGCTCGCGCAGGGCCGCATCAGAGCCGAGGATGCGCTGCAGCTCCGCGATTTCCTGCTGCAGGGTATCGCGTTCTGCCTCGAGCTCCAGGCGGGAGTACTTGGTGAGCTGACGCAGGCGCAGCTCCAGAATGTGGTTCGCCTGCGTGTCGGTCAGGTCGAAGACGACCTTCAGCTTTTCGCGTGCCTGAGCGGTCTCATCGGATTCGCGAATAATCTGGATGACCTCGTCGATGTCGAGGATGGCCACGAGCAGGCCCTCCACCAGGTGTAGGCGGTCGGTGCGCTTGCCCAGGCGGAACTCGGTGCGGCGGCGGACCACGTTCAGGCGGTGGTCAATGTACACGCGCATCAGGTCGAGCAGGCCGAGGGTCTGCGGCTGACCATCCACGAGCGCCACGTTGTTGATACCGAAGGAATCCTCAAGCGGAGTGTGTTTGTAGAGGGCGGCGAGCACCGCCTCGGGGTTGAAGCCGTTCTTGACCTCGATGATGAGGCGTAGGCCGTGGGTGCGGTCGGTCAGGTCGACCACGTCGGAGATGCCGGTGAGCTTCTTGGAGTTGACGCCGTCCTTGATCTTTTCGATGACCTTTTCGGGGCCGACCATGTACGGCAGTTCGGTGACGACAATGCCCTGCTTGCGGGGGCTGACCTGTTCGATGGAGACCTTCGCGCGGGTCTTGAAGGTGCCTCGGCCGGTTTCGTAGGCGTCACGGATTCCGCTCAGGCCCACGATGGTGCCGCCGGTGGGCAGGTCGGGGCCGGGGATGAACTTCATGATGTCTTTGAGGCTCGCCTCGGGGTGCGCGATGAGGTGGCGGGTACCGGCGATGACCTCGCGCAGGTTGTGCGGCGCCATGTTGGTGGCCATGCCGACCGCGATGCCTGTGGTGCCGTTGACGAGCAGGTTCGGGAACGCGGCGGGCAACACGGCGGGTTGCAAGAACTGGTTGTCGTAGTTGGGCACGAAGTCGACGACATCTTCGTCGAGGTCGGCAGTCAGCGCCTGCGCGGCGGGTGCCATGCGCGCCTCGGTGTATCGGGCGGCCGCCGGGCCGTCGTCGAGGGAGCCGAAGTTACCGTGGCCGTCCACGAGGGGCAGGCGCAGCGCGAAGGGCTGGGCGAGGCGCACCATGGCGTCGTAGATGGCGGCGTCGCCGTGCGGGTGGAGCTTACCCATGACCTCACCGGTCACGCGGGCGCTCTTGACGTGGCCCTTGTCGGGGCGCAGGCCCATCTGCTGCATCATGTAGAGGATGCGGCGCTGCACGGGCTTGAGGCCGTCGCGGGCGTCGGGGAGGGCGCGCGAATAAATCACCGAGTAGGAGTACTCCAGGAAGCTGGATTCCATCTCGGCGGATACGTCGATGTCGACGATATTCTCTACCACATCCACCGGGTAGTCACTGGCGGTGGATTTGGATCGGCGAGCCATATATCTCCTCGTGTCGGTGTGTTTTTCGTACTTCTATTCTAGCGGGTGCACGCGGGTGAACCGGGCCGACCGGTCAGCGTCACTCGCGAAGATACACGGAGACGCGCGGGGATACCCGGGCGTGCGTCTGGGCGGGCCGGGAGATGGTGCGTCGACCCGGCGGGGGAGCGGGCCTCGCCCGGCGTCTCGTCATATGCGCACCTGTACGCGTGCTTAAGTAGCCCAGCCCGGCTGGAACCCTCTAAGGTAGAAGGTAGTAATGCCTAACCGCCGAAACGCGCACGCCCCGCAGAGCCGCCGTGCGCGCCGGCTGACACCGCACGAAAGAGGTCCGATGAACACCCCCACCCCCGAACGCGAGCAGCTGGTCGCAGACATCAAGCACGCCGGCTTCTACCCCGACCTGGTGCTGGAAGTGGTGGACGAGGCCCTGGCCGATATGAATCCCGACGCCCACTTTGTGCAGCACGAAACCCATTTCTCGCGCGATAACTTCCACCGCCACATCACCGTGATGGTCCTGTGCGGCGACTTCATCGTGTTCGCCCACCTGGACGACCAGCACCTCGAGGGCGATGCGCAGGGCACCGTGGCGCACGTGAGCGTGGAGGCCGTGCACCTGAGCGACCTGAACGCGGTCACCATGAGCTACGGCTTCAGCCAGCCGCAGGCCTACAACGCCGGCAACACCGCCCCGACCGAAATTTCCTTCCAGATTGCCTGGACCGGGTCCCTGCACCTGGAGCTCGCCCCGGCAGGCTGCCAGGATCCGCAGTGCAACGCCGACCACGGCTACACCGGCGACGCCCGCCGCGAGGATATCGCGGTGCGTGTTTCCGCAACCGCTGACGGCCCCGAGTCGGTGTACCGCGCCCAGCACTTTGCGCGCGCCCTGCACCGCGCCCGCATGCGCGCCGCCCGCCGCTAAACAAGCACCCACCGCTAAGCAGTCACCCGCCGAGAGGAACCATCATGACGGCCCCGTCCCGCACCGAACAGCCCGCCCTGCACGATATCTTGGGTGCGCCGTTGCCTCCCGCGCCGGCCTACGGTCGCAATAGCATCGCCGATGTGCTGGAGTCCGCCTCATCCCTCGTGGCTCAGCGAAGCCTGGTGCGCCCGGTCCACGCCCTGGACGCCGACCCGGCCTTCCACTCCTCCGCCGACCCTCTGAACTTGGCTGCCCGCCTGACCGAGCAGGATGTTGGCCCGGACTCCTTCCGCCACGCCTGCGTGATCATGGTGGACGGCCTGGGCGAGGAGCTGCTCAACCGATACGCCGGCTACGCGCCCGCCCTGCGCAAGAGCCTGAGCCTGGGCCCGCTGGACGCCGCGTTCCCCACCACGACCGCCGCCTCCCTGACCTCGCTGGGTACCGGCACGGCACCCGGCGCGCACGGCATTGCCGGCTACGAGGTGCGCAACCCGGCGGGCAATGGGGGAGCGGGCTCGGTCATGAACCACCTCTCCGGTTGGGATCAGTCGGTGGACCCGCACGCCTGGCAGCCGTTGCCGACCGTGCTGGAACGCCACCATACGAACCGCCGCGTGCTCACCATTTCGCTGGGCAAGTACCGCGGCACCGGACTCACCGAGGCCGCCCTGCGCGGCGGAGACTTCGTGGATGCCGTTGGGTACAACGCCCGCGTCACCTACGCCCTGGAGGCGCTCTCCAGCCGCACCCCGACCACCGTGTACCTGTACTGGGGAGAGATTGACGCCGCGGGCCACCGCTACGGCGTGGGCAGCGACGAATGGCTGCAACAGCTTGAGGAGCTGAACTCGGCGCTGAAGCGTCTGGCGGAGCGCGCCCCCGCGTGGGCGGCACTCTTCGTGACCGCCGATCACGGTATGGTAAACGTGCCCGAGCATCAGCGCATCGACTACTCCGGCGTGGAGGAGCTGACCCGCAATATCGCAATGACCGCCGGTGAACCGCGCGCCGTACACCTGTACCTGGAGGACACTTCGGAGGCGGCACGCACCGCCACCGCTCAGCGTTGGGCGCAGTACTGGGGCGAGCGCGCCTGGGTGATTGATTCTCGCGAGCTGATGCGTGCCGGCTACTTCGGCCCGATCGTGACCGATGCCGCGCGCGGCCGCATCGGCGACCTGATGGTGTGCGCTCGCGACGACTGGGCGCTCTACGATATGCGCCACTACCAGGAGCGGGCCCTGCACATGGTGGGCCAGCACGGCTCGCTCACCGACGCCGAGCGCCTGGTACCGCTGCGCATGCTCAAGACCTTCTAAGACTCGGAAGAGCCCCGCTCAGCGGATACAGGCTGAGAAGATAGAAAAAACCGCCGGTTATTCGTGTGAATAACCGGCGGTTTTCTGCTGTCTTGGTGCCTTTGCCTAGAAGCCCTTATCGGGCGGCGCGAGGGCGGTCGCTTACTTGCGGCCGCCGAAGATGATGTCGTCCCAGGCGGGAACGCTCACGCGCTGCTTCTTCGAGGAAGACTTGGGCTTCTCGGCCGCGGAGGCCTTGGCGGATTCCTCGGCCGCACCCGCAGCTTCTGCGGGCTCATCCTGCGCCGCGGGAGCCTCGGCGCTCTCGGCTGCCTCGGTATCGGGGGAGCGCTTGCCGTGCTCCTCCGGTGCCGGATGCGCCGCGGGGGTGTGCGCGGAGGGCGCACCGGTCAGCGGGCCTCGATCGGCGGTTGCGGGCTGTGCGGGCTGTTCCTCGTTCGCGTGGGTGGTCGCCTCAGCCTTGGGAGCCTCAGCAGGAGCCTCTGCGGGAGCCTCAGCCTGCGGAGCCTCCGCGGACTCGCGATGCACGAACACCTCGGGCTCCTCAACCTGGGCGGGACGCACCGAGCGGGCACGCTCCAGAAGCTCCTTGAGCTTACGCTCGTCAGCACTCTCGGAAGAAGCCAGGGGAGCCGGTGCGGGCTCCGGAGCCTTCGGCAGGCGGGCCTGCGGAACCTCCACGGGGGCCTTCTTCGCGGCGGCGGCCACAGCGTCCTCGCTATTGCCCATCAGGAAGTACGCGGCCTCGTTCGAGGCGTACAGGCCCTGGTTCGCGGGGTTGTACACCCAGCGGGCGGGGAACATCACCTGCGAGGGCAGGTTCTGACGCACCGAATCCTTCAGCGCAATATCAACCTCAACGCGCCACTGGCCGTTCTCCTGCTGGCGGGTCGTCCAATCCTGGGTGGCCTCCTCAAAACCGTAACGCTCCGAAACCTCCTCAATGCGGGCGCTGAGCGTCACCGGAATCTGCGCGCTACCCGAAGCCGAATCGCGACGACCAATCTTCACGCTCTGAGCGGCACGAATAATGTGGGCACGCTCGGCCACGATCGGCCACTCGTAGCGGCGCACGCGCTCCGGCTCCCAGCCGGACTCCTCCGCGATCTCCTCAACGGAGGCACCCTGACGGAAACGGGTCTGAATATCGCGCGGGCCGTAGGTGCCCTTAGCGCCCAGGCCGCGGGCGGGCTGAATACGGCGAGCCTTGGTGATGCTCGTGCGCAGGTTAGCGTCAATGGGCAGCAAGAAGCGGGTGCCGTCGGCAGACTCAAGCACCAGATTTTCGCCGTCATCGTGCACGCCAATCAGACGTAGCTCAAGCATGAGAACCTCCATAGGTGAACCGGGCGCCTTCCGTGAAATGTGGTGCACGGAACGCAAACTACCTTCCAGGGTACCGTGAAAGCGCGCAAAATCAGTAGCGCGGGGGCTTGTTTGGGCCAAAAAATATGCCCCGCGCCATCTTTATTGCACAGAATATGACGCCGTATATGCTCAAAGCTCACACTGGATTAGACAAAAGGGTGTTCAATGGTGAACAATACCTGGCATGTCGTCACGGGCGTAGCGGCGGCATGGAGAATTTTAAAACCAGAGTGGCGCGGCTAACGCGGCCACAGATTCAATAGATTCAACGGAGCGTGAAAGTTTGGCAACTGATTACGATGCACCTCGCAAGCAGGACGAAGAGCAGAGCGAAGAGTCCTACGAGGAGCTCAACGCGCGCCGTTCCGACATGCAGTCCGGCGCGGTAGATGAGGACGAGAACAGCGCCGCCGAGAGCTTCGAGCTTCCCGGCGCCGACCTCTCCAACGAGGAGCTGAACGTCGTGGTTCTGCCCGCTCAGGACGACGAGTTCACCTGCGCATCCTGCTTCCTGGTCCGCCACCGCTCGCAGATTGCACGCGAGGACGGCGGCCTGTACTACTGCGTCGAATGCGAAGGCTAATATTCCAAGGATGGGTAACCCCCACCCGATAGACATCTGAACGGGGCGAGTGCCACACGGCACCGCCCCGTTGAGTATGCCTCCGCACCCGCCGCGCGGAGCCTGGCACACACATCCCGAAAGGACCGACCCCGATGAACCCCATCAACGTTCACATTAAGCTGCTCGATCCCGAGCTGCCCGCCCCCTCCTACGCCAAGCCCGGTGACGCCGGCGCCGATCTGCGCTCGCGCATCGAATTCGAGCTGGAGCCGGGCGAGCGTGCGCTCGTGCCCACCGGCGTGGCCATCGCCCTGCCCGAGGGTTACGTGGGTCTGGTGCACCCGCGCTCGGGTCTGGCCACCAAGCACGGTATTACCATTGTTAATGCGCCCGGAACCGTTGACTCCGGCTACCGCGGTGAGCTGATGGTCACCCTGCTCAACACCGATAAGACGAAGACTTTCCACGTGAGCCGCGGCGATCGCATCGCTCAGCTGGTGATTCAGAAGTACGAGCACGCGACCTTCACCATCGTGGAGGAACTGGACGAGACGGAGCGTGGCTCCAGCGGCTTCGGCTCCAGCGGAGTTCACTAGGACGGCCTCGCACGGGTCCGCCGCGCTGCGGCTCGCGCGTAGAAACGTACCTCCCCTCAACGGATTCTGACGGATTCCCCGGGTGGAGGGAACACAACCCGCACCCGGGGTGCGGCGAAAGGTGGAACACCATGTTCGGATTTGGTAAGAAGAAGAAAGCCGAGGAGGCCGAGAAGGCCGCCATCGACAAGGCTGTCAACGAGGAAATCGAAGAGACCAGCGTCGAGGTCGAGGAGCTGAAGGAGGAGGAGAACTCCGCTGAAGTGATCAAGTACGATCGTGTGAACGGCCCCCACGACATCGAGGAGGTCAGCGAAGAGGATCTCGAGGACTACGTCGACCTGGGCGCCCTGCGCATCAAGATGCACGAGGGCATGAACCTGCGACTCGAGACCGATGACTCGACCGGTGCGGTGATTGCCGCAACCATCACCCGCGACGGCGCAACCCTGCAGGTGCAGGCCTTCGCAGCGCCGCGTACCACCGGCATTTGGGACGACATCCGCCACGACCTGACCGAGTCCGTCGCCTCCCAGGGCGGCACGGTTGAGGTGTACGCCGGCGTGTTCGGTGCCGAGATGCTGACCCGCCTGCCCGCCGTCACCCCGGACGGCAAGCGCGGCGAGCGCATCGCCCGCTTCGTGGGCGTGGACGGCCCCCGCTGGTTCCTGCGCGGCGTCATCTCCGGTGCCGCTGTGCTGGGCGACGAGGCTGCCGCAGCCTCCGTGGAGGAGGTTTTCCGCGATGTGGTGGTGGACCGCGGTGACGACCCGCGCCCGCCCCGCGAGCTGCTGCCCATGACCCTGCCCGCAGACCTGGCTATCGCCGAGGACGAAACTGAGGACGAGGAGCCGAAGGATAATCACCAGGAGCTCCGCCCGATGCCTCGCCGCGGCCCCGAGATCACCGAGATCGGCTAATGCCGAGCTTTTCGCATCATCCGAGCGCGCTCGTGGTTCCCGAGGAGCATCCGATTGCTCCCGGCTACCCCGAGCGCTTTCGCGTGCGCCTCGCCGGTCGCGTGGAGCAGGTGTGGCTGCCGACGGCCCACAGCAAGCCGATGTACCGCGCCGAGCTGCTGGTCGCCAAGTCAAAGCCGCTGCAGTGGACGAACCCGCGCGCAATCATCGGCATGCCCATTGTGGAGCCTCCGGGCGAGGATTTTGACGAAGATGCTGAGGCTCCCACGGACGTCGGGAAGCACCTGAACACGGCCTCGCTGGCCACGGTCACCTCGCAGCTGGAAATCGTGGATGTGGCTTTTCCCTCCTACCCGCCGTTCAACTACGGCGACCGGGTGATACTCAAGTGGCAGGGCCAGCAGATGGTGCCGGGCATCCTCGCCGGTGCGCTCCTGCGCTGTTCGGGCGTGGTGTCGATTCGCGCGAACCAGCCGATTATTTACAATCCGCGCTACGAGATTGTGCCGCAATTCTTTGTGGAGAAGGGATAACATGAGCTCCGAGCCGACCAGCCCCGACCGGGAGGCCGAGAAGACCGCGCGCGAAACCGTGCCCGCCGCCGCACAGCAGAGCCGGGCGAGCGAGCGGAACGAGTCCTCCAAATCCTCCAAATCGTCCGAGTCGCCGCACCAGTTCGCGCAGGCGGTGAGCGCCTCCATGAGCGCGAACATGCGCCGCACCGCCAACGGTGACGTGGATGTTCTGCACGCCATCGGCGGTTGGCGCGGCCTGGTGGAATCCTCTCTGCCCGCGGTGGCGTTCCTGGTGTTGTTTACCGTGACGAAGGAACTGAACCTTTCGCTGATTGCCGCGCTGGTCGCGGCCGCCGCCTTCACCCTGATTCGCCTGGTGCAGGGGTCCAAGCTGGTGAGCGCCCTGACCGGTCTGGTGGGCGTGGCGATTTGTGCTTTCGCGGCCTACCGCACGGGTAACGCGAGCGACTACTTTGTGGTTGGTTTCTGGACGAACGGCCTGTATTCGCTGGGGTACCTGGTGTCCATGGCGGTGCGTTGGCCGATTACGGGCCTGATTTTCGGCGTGATTCGCGGCGAGGGCCTGACCTGGCGGAAGAACCCGGTGCGGGTGCGCCAGTACATGCTGGCCACCTGGATTATTACGATCCTGATGCTTCTACGCCTGGCGGTGCAGATGCCCCTGTACTTTGCCAACGCGGTGGAGGCGCTGGGCGCCACCCGCCTGATTATGGGCCTGCCGCTGTACGCTTTGGGCGTGTGGCTGGCCTGGCGCGTTTCGGCCCCCGGAGAGGCGAGCGCGGGCGAGGCGAGCCCGGGCGAGGCCGCCGAGGCTCGCGATGCCGAAGAAGCTGAAGCACCTGAGACCGCTAATAGCGCTGACAGCGCTGAGGGCTCTGAAAACCGCTAAAACACACCCCGCACCTTCGTAGAGAAGGCTTCATAGAAGATAAGGCGAAAGCCCCGGTACCTGTAAGTGAACTGCCTCCCGTTCCTTGGACTTCATTTTCGATGTCCAAGAAACGGGAGGCAGTTCAGAACTACCAGCAGCGCGTGCGCCGCCTGGCGTTCTACGAGCGCAACGGTTTTGAGGTTACGAACATGCTCACGCACGAGGCCGACCAGACCTACCGGGTCCTGGCGCGCGACGGGATTGTGAGCCCGCAGCGCCTGGAGGAGGCGCTCAACTCGGTCACCGACGACCCGGCGTACGCCTCGCGGGTGACGACGGACTGACGCGCTGACCTCGCTCGGTTGACGCCGCAGCGGCGATCAGTTGTCGACGCCGTGGCTGGAGACCAGCAGGATTTCCTCGTTGTCGAGTCGGGCGAGGGCGCCTTCCAGGGCCGCCGAGGAGAAGATTCCCTCGTCGCGGGCCTGCAGGAGGGCGTCGCGCTGGGCGTGGATGGCCTCCAGAGCGAGTTCACGGATCTGGTCGCGCGTGAAGGAGCGCTCAACCTCCTCCTCGCTCATGTCGACGGTGCCGTGACCGTCGTCGTCCGTCTCGCTCGCGGAAGCAGCGTCCGGGGGCGTACCGTCTTGGAGAATGTCGGTGAGGACGCGGTCGGCCGTACGGGCAATGCGAGCACTCGCAGCTTCGTCCTCAACGGAGACCGCGTGACCGATGCGTGAGAGGGTGCGCGAGACGCCGGCGGACAGCAGGGTCTGTCCGTCGACCTCGTGGATCGCCTGGGCGAGCGCCGTGTCGACCAGCGCGGAGCCCATGACCTTCAGGAGCTTGGCGCGCTCCTCCTCGGAGATATCGCCCGTGGCCATCTTGGGCTTGACGATGCGAATGAGTCCGGGCAGGGTCAGGCCCTGGATGACGAGCGCACCAGCAGCGATGAACAGGGCGATCGTGAGCAGGAACGCGCGCATCGGCGCATGCGTCGAGATCGTCTGCGCAGCGGCCAGGGTGATCGCGCCGCGCATGCCCGCCCAGACGATGACACTGCCCTCGCGCGGGCCCAGCGGTTCGCTCTCGAAGTAGTCCAGGTCGGATCCGCGCATCGCGTTGCGGCGCGCGCCGCTTGAGGCGGCGACGATAGTGGTTAAGCGCGTCTTCCCAGCGTTCGGGACTCAGGTCGCGCGCCTGAAGCATGTCGGCGTCAACCTCACTCGCCTTGTGCATGCGCTTCTCAAAGCGCTCGATGCGCGCGGCCTCGGCCTCGTAGCGCCGCTGACGGCGCTTGTGTCGATGGTCCAGCCAGGTGAACATCAACGCGATGAAGACGGCTCGAATGACCATGATGAGCGCGCCGAGGATGACGGCGAGGAACGCGGCGAAGGCCAAGCCGCCGGAGAACGCGGCGGTCTCCTCGACGATGCCGAAGGCCTGCAGGCCCATCGTCAGGAAGATGCCACTCTCCAAGACGAGCGTCATGGTCTGCCAGTTCTGCTGGGAGAAACGCCTGTTCGCCGCGGAGATCGTGGCGGCTCGGCGGCGAGAGACGACCAGGCCGGCGACGACGGCCGCAACGAGGCCGGAGCCTCCCAGGTGCTCGGCGGGGATCGATGCGATGAAGGGCATCGCGAAGGAGAAAACCGTGTCGGCCGAGGGCTCCTTGATGAGGGCACGCAGACGCACGCCGATCTCGCCGACGACCCAGCCAATACCCGCAGCGATGCCGAGGGCGATGGCGACCTTGCCGATGAGCGGGCCCGGGTGGAGGGCGTGTTCGTCGGCGGCCAGGCCGGCGCTCATCGCTGCGGAGAGCATGACCAGCGAGGTCGCGTCGTTAAAGAGCCCCTCGCCTTCGAGGACCGTGATGATGCGGTGGGAGACACCCGAGCGTTTCGCGATCGAGACGGCGACCGCGTCCGTCGGCGACAGGACCGCGCCCAGCGCGACACCCCAGGGCAGGGAGATCGCGGGGACCAGCCAGTTGATGACGAAGCCAACTGCGAAGGCGGAAAGGAACACAAGGGGAATCGCGAGCATCGCGACGGCCTGCATCTCGCGCCGGAAGTCCATGGTCGGCATACGCACGGCCGCCGAGAACAGCAGGGGCGGCAGCACCATCTCGAGGATGATGTTCGGCTCAATCTCGATGGCCCCCACCTGCGGCAGGAACCCAATCGCCAGGCCAACGACCAGCAGGATCAAGGGGGATGCCACACCCACCTTGGGCGCGACAAACTGGCATGCCACGATGATGAGCAGTCCGGCCACGGCGATAAGAAGGGGGTCCGCAGGTCAATTGTATTGCGAGCAACCCCACCTGCGTCGTTACCATCTCACCACGGTGGCTACGCGCGCCGCGAACTCGCGCGGCGCGCCACGCCCCACCCACCTGCCTTCCACACCGGCCCCAGATGTCAAACAGATCCACACGAGCAGAGCACGTGCTACAATTAACTAAGAGTTTCAAGGAGGTTCTCATGACCGCTTACGACCACTCGTCGGGGTACACCTACGGCACCGATGCCGTTCCCTCGTCTCCGCTCACACTCGAAGACCTGCGCGAGATTGAAGCCGCCGCGCACGTCCAGCCCGGTGACGCCGAGCTGCTCGCACGAGCAGAACCCATCCTGGCGCCGCATGCCATGGAAATGGTCGACACGTGGCGCGGAATTCTGGCTCAAAAGACGTATCTGGCAGCCCATTCCGCGCACCCGGACGGGCAGCCGAACCCCGAGTACGCACAGGCCTCGAAGCCGCGCTTCGCCCAGTGGATCATCGACATGTGCACGCGCGAGCGTGACCAGGCGTGGCTGGACTACCAGTACCTGATCGGCGCACGTCACATGTCCGCGGCGAAGAACGCGGCGGATGGCGCGGACTCGACGCCCTTCGTCCCGCTGCGCTACGTCCTCGCCTTCATCGCTCCGACTGTGGAGGTCGGGCACCGCCTCCTTGCGGAGGGCTTCGAGGGCGAGGAACTGAGCGCCGTCCGTGACGCTTGGACTCGCGCTGTGACTGTCGCCGTGACAGTGTGGGCGTATGCCTACCGAGATCACCCCGAGCAGTTCTGATCCGACGCTCGCCACCTACGACTCCCCCATCGGCCGCCTCACGCTGGCCGCGCGGGGCGGTGCGCTCGTCGGCTTGTGGGCGGCCGGGCAGCGCTTCTTCGATCGCCCCTACGGCATCGACGAGGCCTCGGCACACCCGGCGGTCGATCTGACCTCACCCGATTCACGGGAGGGCGCCCTCGCGCGGGCCCGTTGGGACGAGGCCGATGCGCGCGCTCTTCGGGCCGCCGCATCGTGGCTCGACGGATACTTCGCGGGCGAGGCCTCCTCCCCCGCCGCCGTTCCTCTCGCGCCCACGGGCACCGACTTTCAACAGCGCGTGTGGGAGGCGATGGACACCATCCCCTACGGCGCGACGCGCACGTACGGGCACCTCACGGCCACGCTGCGGGAGGGGACGTGAAAGCCTGGCTGCTTGCGCACGAGGCGGCCACGGCCTCGTCAGCCAACTAACTCAGCCGTTCGCCCGGTCGGCCTCGATCGCCTGCTCAACCAGGGCCTCGTCAACGGGCAGGGCCTCGCGCGCGTAGGCAGCGGCGTCGTCCTGGGTGTCGGCGATCTGCTCGGCGATCGAGTCGGCCTCGCGGCGCAGCTCGGTGCCATCAACGACCGAGGCCTGGGCGAGGGTGCGGGCCTGAGCGCGGTGCTCGTCCGTGTACTCCAGGTCGTCGGCGTGCTTGCGCACGAGGACGCGAATGAGCTTGCGACGCAGGTTCTCCTCGCGCAGGACGGCGGAGCGCTCGCGCAGCCAGCCGACCGCGAGGACGACGAGGAGGGCGACGCCCAGCCACCCGATGATCGGATACATGCCGCCGATCAGCTTCTTGAAGCCCATGAGGGAGGCCGCGTAGCCCACCGCGACCACGCCGACGAGGACGATGCGCATGCGGGTGGTCTGCCCGCCCGAGAAGCGGCGCGCCGTCGAGTAGAACAGCGAAAAGACCGTGTTGTAGATGAGCGCGAAAATGATGAGCGTATAGACGAAGGCGAAGGCCGGGTGGATCGAACGCGCGATCTCGAGGGCGGGAACGTTCACGTCCCAGACGCGATCCACGTTCAGGTACAGGCACAGGGCGTCCGCGCCGATGACGAGGGCGATGATGGTGCCGCCGATGCGCCCGGCGCGGCGGGCCTCGCCGATGCGCAGCACCGAGCCGCCGAGCACAAAGGCCATCGCGATGCCGTTGACGACGCACAGCGCGAAGTAGTTGATCGTGGAGAGCCACAGGTTGAGCAGCGCCGGGGTGACCTGGGTGGCGGCGGTGTTGAGCTCGGCGACGCTGGGGTGAGGCGTCGCCAGCGAGTAGATGGTGAGGATCGTGATGGCGACGATGATCATGGGCGTAAAGACGCCGATCACCTTCATGATCCGGTCGAAGTCGAGGAAGGCCGTGAGGATCACGAGCACCGCGCACAGGGCGCTACCCGCCCACGCGGGCAGGCCGAACTGCTGCTCGAGGTTCGCACCGGCGCCCGCGAGCATCGCGAAGCCCGAGAAGACGAGCACGACGTCGATGACGCGGCGCAGCGCCGGGTGGGTGATGCGTTCGAAGACCTCGTCGTGATGTGAACTGCCTCCCGTTTCTTGGACACCAAAAATGAAGTCCAAGAAACGGGAGGCTTTTCATGTCTATAAATCTGGGATCGAGACATGACCGTTTGCTTCGGAAGCAAGCGGCGCAGATGTTTGAGAAAGGATTTGGCTATGATTCGACCGCCAAAAGGCTTGGTGTGTCCGCCGCGACTGTGAGAGAGTGGCAGAAAATGTACCACGTCATCGGGAAGGGCGGGCTTCTTACCATGGGAGTAAAGCAGGCCAGATACGACTACGAGACCAAGGTTGCCGCAGCGAAGGCCGTGGTTGATGGTGGGATGAGTAAGCCTGAGGCGATGGTGCGCTTCGGTATTGCAAGCGTGACACCGTTGAAGCAGTGGTGCAGGCTGTACCGGCAGGGCGGCGCGCAAGCGCTTAAGCCTAAGCCCAAGGGCAGGCCGAAGGGGTCGGTACGGGCGGTGCCGCCAACGCGTGAGGAGGAACTTGCCGAGCGTGTGCGCAAGCTTGAGGCGCAGGTGGCGTACCTAAAAAAATCGATTGCCCTGAAGGCGCAGAAGCGCTCCCAAACCGGGACAAAGCCCTAGTGGTCGCTGAGCTTTCAGGGCACGGGCACAAGCTGTACGACCTCCTCGAAGCTGCTGGCCTTGCCAGGTCAAGCTACTACGCACTGGCTCACCCCCAGCAACCAACCAGAGTGCAGCTACGTGCCAAGGTTGCCCAGATCTTTTCACGAACCCCCAACGGGTGCGGTCACAGGCAGGTAGCCATGTGCCTGCGCGCTGAGGAAGGGGAACGTATCGCCGATAAGACGGTCTTGAAGATGATGCGCCAGATGGGGCTGCGCTGCGGTATACGCCGTCAGAGGCCCTACCACAGGTACAACTCCTACAAGGGGGACGTGGGGCAAAGTTTCGCCAATATCATCGGTCGCGACTTCACGGCGACTGGCCCCTGGCAGAAGTTGGGTACCGACGTTACCGAGTTTAAGCTTTCCTTCGGTAAGGCCTATCTCGCTCCGGTTTATGACTTTGCCAGTAAAGAGATTGTCGCCTACTCCATCTCGATGTGCCCTAACCTCGTCCAGCAGCAAGAGATGCTTCAGATACTCATGGAGGCCAAACCCGAGGGAGTCAAGCCGATTTTGCACTCGGATATGGGATGGCAGTATCAGCACGAGTTCTACGTCAGAACGCTCGCTGATAATGGTTTTATCCAGAGTATGTCACGTAAAGGCAACTGCATCGACAATGGTGCCACCGAGCAGGTCTTTGGACACATTAAGGACGAGTTTTTTCGTGGCCAGGACTGGCAGACTTTTGAGAGTTTCAAAGCTGATCTTGATGCGTATATTATGCATTGGAATACGACAAGGCGCCAGGTAAAGCTTAAGGGCCTGACTCCGGTTGAATACCGGGATCAGGCCCTGTTGGAAGCTGTGTAAGGGTTACTATTTATAGCGTCCAAGTTTCGGGGCGCAGTTCAAAGGGTGACCGGGGCTTTCGCATCCTCAAATTTAGGGGATAACCACGCCGCGCAAGTCTACGCGAAGAGGGCTCGAATCTGATCCTCACCGGCAATCGTCGTGATGAAGAACAGCTCGTCGCCACCCTCGAGCGCGACGTCGGGGCTCGGCGGAATCGGGGCGCCATCGCGCAGAATCGCGGTGAGTACCGTATCGGCCGGCCACTGCACGTGGTCCACACGGTAACCGATGATGGGGTGGTCCTCCGGCACAGTGTACTCGGCCAGGGTCGCGCCACCGGCCTGCAGAGTCAGCAGACGCACGACGTCGCCCACCTCCACGGCCTCCTCGACCAGCGCGGTCATCAGGCGCGGGGTGGACACGGCCACATCCACGCCCCATGAGTCGTCGAAGAGCCACTCGTTGCGGGGGTTATTCACGCGGGCCACGGTGCGCGGCACGCCGAACTCGCTGCGCACCAGCAGGGAGACCATCAGGTTTGCCTTGTCGTCACCGGTTGCGGCAACGACCACGTCCGCCTTGTTTGGGTGCACCTGGCGCAGCACGGACAGCTCGCAGGCGTCACCGATATGCCAGCGCACACCGGGCAGGTCGGCGCGCTTCTTAGCTTCGGGCTTGGAATCGATGATGGTCACGTCGTGTCCGTTCATCATGAGCTCCTTGGCAATCGACGCACCCACGGAACCGGCACCAACGATGAGTACCTTCATTACTTCTCCTTATGGTTCGGGCGCTGGCGGCCAAAGAGCTGGCGGGGATCGGGCAGGGAGGGGGTCCCGGATCCAGGGGTGGCCTTACTCGTGGCGGAACGCAACCAATCCATATTCGCGTCGGTGCGGTACTCCACCTCCTCGTCCTCGGTGCGCGGCGGGCGCGAAAGAATACGCGTCACATCGGCGACGTCGTCGGTACGCATCATCACGTGCACGCTATCACCCTGCTGGTAGGCGCTATCGGGGCGGGGGAGCATACCCTCACCAAAGCGGGTGATGTAGGCGATGCGCACCCCGGCGGCACGCTCAATGTCGACGAGGGCGTGGCCGGCCCAGCCGTCATCCAGCGGAATCTCGGTGAGCATGAGGCGGCCCGAAGGCTCACGGAAATCACCCTTCAGCGCCTGCTCGGGCAGCAGACGGCGCAACACCTGATCGGTAGACCAACGCACCGAGGCCACCGTGGGGATGCCCATGCGCTGGAAGAATTCGGCGCGGTTGGGATCGTACACGCGAGCCACCACGTTCTTCACCTTGAACAGCTCGCGAGCCACACGCGCGGCAATGATGTTCGAGTTATCACCCGACGAGACGGCGGCAAAGGCGTAGGCCTCGGTAATTCCGGCGCGCTTGAGGGTCTCCTGATCGAAACCCACGCCGGTCACCAGCTGACCCTCGAAACCCTTGCGCAGCGGCTGGAAGGCGCGCTCATCCTGATCGATGACGGCAACCGTGTGCCCGGAGGCCTCCAGCGTACGGGCCAGCATGACGCCCACACGCCCGGCGCCCATGATGACAAAGTGAGGCATGCTTCTCTCCATGTGTTGATGACGCGCTTTAACGCATACCCTTCCAGTGTAATTGAACCGCTCATTGAATTGAGCTTTGGGGCCCGGGAAGATAGCCTTAATGGGTGAGAAATCGTTGGGACAGGATGCGCATCGCCCTGATCGGTCGACCGGTCAGCACGCGGAACCTTTCGGCAGTGACCCTGCCGAAGCGGTACGCCCTGCCCCTTTTTGGTGCCGACGGCATCTCCTCGGTGGCCTACGCCGCCGACCAGACGATCCTGACCCTGGCCGCGGCGGGTGCTTCGGCGCTCGCGTTCTCCCCGTGGGTTGGCCTGGCGGTCGCCCTGGTGGGGCTGGTGGTCATCGGCACCTACCGCTACAACATCAGCCAGATTGCCGCCGAGGGCGATATTCAGCTGGTGCACAAGAAGCTGGGCGCGCTACCCTCGGTCATGATGGGTGCCTCCTCGCTCATGGACTACATGCTGACGGTGTCGGTGTCCATGTCTTCGGCGGCCACATTCCTCGTGGCCCTGTACCCCGAGATTCAGGATTGGCGCACGACGATTGCGGTGCTGCTCATCCTGGCTCTGACGCTCACGGCCCTGCGTGGTCTGCAGCTCATGGGCAAGATTGCTCACTGGCCGCTGTACATCTTCCTGGCGCTACTGGGAATCACCCTGATTATTGGTTGGGTGCGTGCCTCCGTGGGCGCCCTGCCCGTGGCCGAATCCGCCGGCTACGCCATCGTGCCGGAGCTAGGCAGCAACGCCACCGAAGGCGTGGCGCTCATGCTGCTGCTGGCACGCTCCTTCTCGGGAGGCGCGGTTGCTTTCTCCGGCGTGTCGACGATTTCCAATTCGGTCCGCTACTTCCGCCCGCCCAAGAAGTACAACGCGGCCCTGACCATGATGATGATGGGCATCATCACCTCCGTTCTGCTGGTGGGCCTGCTGAGCCTGGCCTACCTCACGCACGTGCACATGGTGCATGACACGACCCAATTCCTCTTCATCGACGGGCGCGCGCCGGGGGAGTACTTCCACCAGAAGCCCGCCCTCTACCAGGTGGCTCTCGCGGTGTACCGCGACACCCCGATTTACGCGCAGCTGCTGGTGTTTGCGACCGTGGGCGTGCTGATTATCGCTTCGATTACCGCGTTCACCGGCTTCCCCATGATCGCCTCCTCCCTGGCGGACTACCAGTACCTGCCCGTCTTCTTCCGCAGCGTGGATTCCCGCGGCCTGTACACCAACGGCGTGCTGACCCTCGCGGGCTTCTCGATGATACTCACCGTGCTCTTCGGCTCGGATGTTTACTCCCTGATTCAGCTGTACATCGTGGGTATGTGTATCTCCATGGCCATGGTGCAGCTGGCCGTGGTGCGTTACCGCATGCGCCTGCTGCGCGTTACCCTGGCCCAGATGCCCCGCCGCGCCCTCCTGCGCGATATTGCGGTGTCCGCCCTGGGCGTGACCGTCACCGCCGCCGTACTCGTTGTGGTGATCGTCACGAAGCTTGGTGCCGGCGCCTGGCTGTCCCTCGGAATGATTGCCCTCATGGTTGGAGGTATGATGCTCACTCACCGTCGTTACGCCACGGTCGACGAAGCCATGGATATGCCGCTGAACGCCGAGTCCGTGGCGGATGTGGCGGCCCTGCCCTCACGCGTGCACGCCATCGTGTACGTGGAACGCGTGCGCAGGCCCGCGGTGCGTGCCCTCTCGTACGCGCGTGCCTCGCGTCCCTCGACGATTGAGGCGCTCACCGTCAACAACGACCGCGCGGCTCTCGAGATCGTGAAGAACCGCTGGTACGCCCTCGACATCCCAGTGCCGCTGTCGGTCATCGACTCGCCCTACCGCGATACCGTGCAGGCAGTGGTCTCGTACATTCGCCGCCGCCGCAAGAAGTCGCCGCGCGACATCCTGGTCGTGTACCTGCCCGAATTCGTGGTGGATCACTGGTGGCAGCGTATTCTGCACCGCCGCACCGTGCGCCGCCTCAAGAAGGCGCTGCTTCATGAGTCTGGCGTGATGACCGCGACCGTGCCGTGGGCCATGCACGAGGACGAAGTGTACGACGAAATCTTCGACCAGCGCCTGCAGACCGAAGAGGTCGTCGAGGAGGCGACCACCCCGGGGGAGAACCCCGCCCTGGCACCGAACGTCACCCGCCCCGCCGGCGGCGGCCGAGAGCTCACCCAGAGCAACCGTCACGCGGTCTACCGCGGCCGATTGCACGAGGACTCTGCATCCTAAGCTACGCGGGGGAGCGCAGCTTCCCGAGAAAACGGTGGCCCCGAAGAACCGCGCTGAAACACGAAGGGACCGCGCTGAAGGCTCGCCCTATTGCCTTGCTACAAGCACCTGCTACAAACGCCCCGGACCGGCACGGTGAGGGCTTCACCGCACTTCACCCCCGGGGAGCGTCGAAACCCGAGACCCCGAATATTTCGGTGTAAAATGGTTCACATTAAGTGATGATTAGGAGACAATGTCGTGACTCAACACACCACTGACCCCGCTGCCGCCTCCACAGAAGCAGGTGGTTACAGCGTCGGCCAAGTCCTCACCGTCACCTGTGAAGCACCCGCCCACGGAGGCTCCTTCGTCGCCCGCACCGCAGAGGGCGTCATCTTCGTTCGCCACGGCGTTGTCGGCGAGCAGGCTCGCGTGCGCATCACCTCCATCGGCCCCAAGCGCCGCTACTACTTCGCGGACGTCATCGACGTTCCCGTGCCCTCCCTTGCCCGCCGCCCCCACCCCTGGATTCAGGCCGATGCGCTCGCCAGTGCCGAGGAGCGCGCCGCCGCAACCGGTGTGCCAGAGCTGCTGGGCGGCATGGAGTACGGTCACCTCGCGCTGGATGAGCAGCGCCGCTACAAGACCGATATTGTGCGCACCCAGATTCACCGTCTGGGCGGCCTGCCGCTGACCTCTCCGCTGCTGACGAACCTGACCGTCGAGGAGCTGCCCCTGCGCGATAACTCCGAGGGGCTGTCGTGGCGAACCCGCGTGCGCTACGCCGTGGCCCGCGTGCGTGAGGAAAACGCAGAGGGCCGACCCGTCGTGACCTGGCGCGTCGCCATGCACCCGTACCACGCCTCCTCGCCGGTCCCGGTCGTTGATTTTCCGCTTGCGGCCAGGGAGTTGCGCGACCTGCACCTGGAGCAGCTGAACCTGCGCGGTGTGCGCGAGGTGGAGGCGACCGTCTCCTCCCGCGGCCGCGTGCTACTGCAATTCATCGTGGACCCGCGCTTCTCGATTGACGAGATTGCGCGCGCGGTGGAGGAGCAGGCCACCGAGGCCTGGGGACTGCTCGCCAAGCGTAAGGTGTCCCTCTACTTCACGCCGGAGTCGTCCTCGAACGGCAAGCCCAAGCGTCGCCGCCCCGGCGCCTCCCACGCACCCTACCGCCGAGTGGAGGAAAGCGACCGCCTGCTCGGTGCCGGCCTACGTTCGGTGACCGAAGAGGTGACCTTCGGCCCCCGCCGCTTCAGCTACCAGGTCTCGGCCGGCGGATTCTGGCAGATTCACCGTTCGGCTCCTTCGACCATGATTGCGGCGATGCTGACCATGCTGCGCCCGCAGGAGGGCGAGTGCGCCCTCGACCTGTACGCCGGAGCGGGACTGTTCACCGCGGCCCTGGCCGATGCGGTGGGCCCCACCGGAACGGTCATCAGCATCGAGGGTTCCCCCGTGACCCACAAGGACGCCCGTTCCAACTTTGCGCCCGACGGATGCTCCCGCACCGATAACTCGGCGCAGACCCGCATCGAGGTGATTCGCGGTGACGTGGCGCGCCACCTGGTCGACCTGAAGACCGCCCGCGACTTCGAGCAGATCCCGCCGATTGACGCCGTGGTTCTGGACCCCTCGCGTGAGGGTGCCAACCGCACCACCCTGGAGCGCCTGGACGCTCTGGATCCCGGTCGCATCCTGTACGTGGCCTGCGACCCGGCGGCCCTGGGGCGCGACACCGGTATTCTGCGTGAACTCGGCTGGGATATGGTGCAGCTGCGGGCCTTCGACATGTACCCGAACACGCACCACGTTGAGAGCGTGGCGCTCTTCGAGCGTGCGCCGGCGAAGCCTCGCCCGCGTCGTCGCCGCAAGTAGGCGGCGGGTTGGCCGCGGCTCGTCCTTCGACAGAGGAGGGCGGGGCGCGGGCCGGCGTTCGATTGGCGGCAGACCTGCCCGGGGTGCCGTCGGAAGAGGGAAGAGCTCGTCTCACCTGACGGTGACGCGAATCTGATTTTTGGTCCCTTAAAAGGTAAAATCATTGGAGAACCAACGCACGGAATGAGCCGTGCCCTGAACCCTTGAGGAGTGTGGGTGTATGTCTGCTGAAAATGCGTCGCCGCAGGAGAACAACCCGAAGGCCGCCACCCCCGGAGCACCCACCGTAGATTACAGCCTTGGCGATGGCCACACGGCCCGCCTGCTGCCCGGCATCAAGGACCCCTCCGACCTGCGCAACCTGAGCTACGAGCAGCTGGAGGAGCTCTCCAACGAGATCCGCCAGTTCATCGTGACGAACGTTTCGGCGACCGGCGGCCACCTGGGCCCGAACCTGGGCGTTGTGGAGCTGACCCTTGGCATCCACCGCATTTTCGATTCCCCCAAGGACAACATCCTCTTTGACACCGGCCACCAGTCCTACGTGCATAAGCTCGTGACCGGCCGTCACGCGTTTAAGACTCTGCGCCAGAAGGGCGGCCTCTCGGGCTACCCCGACCGCAACGAGTCCAAGCACGATATTATTGCCTCCTCGCACGCCTCCAGCTCTATCTCCTGGGCCGACGGCATTTCGCGCGCCAACCGTATTAACGGTGAGGACGATCGCTACACCGTCGTGCTCATTGGCGACGGCGCGCTCACCGGCGGCATGGCCTGGGAGGCCGTGAACAACATCGCCGCCGACCGTAGCCGCAAGGTCGTAATCATCGTGAACGATAACGGCCGCTCCTACGCGCCCACCATCGGCGGCTTCGCTAACCAGCTTTCCGAGCTCAAGCACGGCGTGCAGCAGCAGGTGGACCGCGTTCGCCTGGACCACCGCTACGACCGCGCCCTCGACGCGGTGCGCGTGGGCCTGCAGCGGGGCGGCGCCCTGGGCCAGATGATTTACCGCGGCCTGCACGGCATGAAGGCCGGCATCAAGGATGTGGTGGTGCCCAAGGGTATCTTCGAGGAACTCGGCATGAAGTACGTGGGCCCCATCGACGGCCACGATCAGCAGGCTGTGGAGAACGCCCTGACCGCCGCGAAGAACTACGGGGGCCCGGTCATCGTGCACGCCATCACCGAGAAGGGCCACAGTTATGCGCCCGCCCGCGCGAACAAGGACGACCAGTTCCACGCGGTCGGCCCGATTGACCCGCTGACCGGTAATGCCGTCTCCAAGAGCACCGCCGAGTCCTGGACCAGCGTCTTTGGCCGTGAGATTGCAGATATTGCGGATGAGCAGGAGAACGTCGTCGGCATCACCGGCGCTATGCTCATTCCCGTGGGTCTGCGCGAGTTCCAGAAGCGCCACCCCGACCGCGTGATTGACGTGGGCATCGCCGAGCAGCACGCCATCGCCATGAGCGCGGGCCTCGCCTACGGTGGCATGCATCCGGTCGTCGCGCTCTACGCAACCTTCCTGAACCGCGGTTTCGACCAGCTGCTCATGGATGTGGCACTGCACAAGGCCGGCGTGACCGTGGTCCTGGACCGCTCCGGCATCACCGGCCCCGACGGCGCAAGCCACCACGGCATGTGGGACTTGGCGATGCTGCAGTTCATCCCCGGGCTGCACCTGGCCGCCCCGCGTGACGCCGCAACCCTGCGCGAGGAGCTGCGCGAAGCCGTAGCCATCAACGACGCACCCACCGTGATTCGCTACCCCAAGGGCTCCGTGGGCGAGGACATCCCCGCTATTGAGCGCCGCGCCGACGGTGTAGACGTTCTGGCCCGCACCGGCGAACCGCATCCCGAGACCGGCCAGCGCGACGTGCTCTTCGTGGCCGTGGGCGCCATGGCCCGCGTGGCCCTGGAGGTTTCCGAGATTCTGGCCGCAGAGGACATTGAGTCCACCGTGATTGACCCGCGCTGGATCATTCCCGTTCCCTCCTCCGTCGTGGAGCTGGCCCGTGACCACCGCATCGTGGTGACCATCGAGGACGGCGTGCGTTCCGGCGGCGTGGGTGCGCGCATCCGACAGGAGATGCGCGAGGCCGGCGTCGATACAGCCCTGAGCGAGCTGGGTCTGCCCGCCGAGTTCATCCCGCACGCATCGCGCGAGCAGATTCTGGAAGAGGTCGGACTGACCCCCGAGCGAATCGCCGCGGATGTGCGTGCCCAGCTGGCCGGCGACAAGGTGCCCTTCGCCCGTGAGGAGGGCCAGAAGCCCCGCCACACCGCGTAGCCGTAACGCGTAAAAGCTAGATACGCGAAAAACCCAGCTACCCCGACCGGGTAGCTGGGTTTTCTGCGTTTTCAACGGTGCACTTCAAGAGCGTAATTCAACAGTGCACTTCAACGGCACACGAAACTAAAACGAGGCAGAGGCCGGCCCTAGCTGTTGTTTCCCACAAAGATACGGCCGTCTTTCACCTGCACCGAGTAGGTCTTCAGCGGGGTCTCCGCCGGGCCGTGCAGCACCGAACCGTCGGCGGTCGCGAACTCCGAACCATGGCAGGGGCACACGATGCGGTTCGAATCCTGCACCTGCAACTGGCACCCCTGGTGAGTGCACACGGGGCTGTACGCCTTGTACTGACCCTCGGACGGCTGGGCCACAATCACGGTCGTGGTGCCGCGGGTCAGCTTAGCGGCCTTACCCACGCCCACCGAAGACGCGGCTGCCATATCCACGGTTCCGTCGGGCGCGGTCACCGTCGTGCCGCCGCCCTCGGCACAGGAAGCCAGCGCCGCGGTGGAGGCCAGGGCCCCGGTCACCAGGGTCGCACGGCGCGAAAACAGACGGGACGAGGCCCTCTCGGCATCCGACGCAAGGTCGGTTTCGGCAGTCGCCGCGGGCTTGACCGAAGCGGACTGCTCCTGAACGCTCGCCTGCCGGCAGCAGGAACAATTCTGAGAAGTAGACATAAATCCTCTTTCGTTGAGCGAAAGCTAACCCAAATGCTTCGCGAATACCGGCGCGATCGCGGGGGCGACCAGGCCGGTCTGCCAAGGGCGTGCGCCGTAGGCGGCCAGCGCATCCCGCAGGGACTGCTCGTCGTGACGGGCCGGCGGCTCCCAGCACAGTCGACGCACGTAATCGGTCGTAATCAGGTTCTGCGCCGGAATCGTCAGGCGCTCGGAGAGGTCGTCAATCACCTGGCGAACCTCGGTAAACAGCGCAAGATTCTCGGGGCGCTTCGACTCCCACGCCTTCAACGGGGGAGGGGCGGTCGAGGGCAGGGTGTACGGCACCGCGTTCTCGCCGCGGGCTGCGGATGCGATTGCGCGCACCCAGCGGGGACCCTCACGGCGCAGGCCGCGCGTCTGAAAACCGGGGATGGCCATCACGGCCGGCACGTTGCGGGGCATGGTGCGGGCCGCCTCAATCAACGCGGAATCGGGCAGCAGCCGCTTCGAATCGATGTCCTTCTTGCGGGCCAGCGAATCGCGTTCAACCCACAGGTTACGCAGCGCCGTCAGCTGTTTGACCGACCGCAGGGCCGTGCGGCCCTTCGTCTTGCGCCAACGCTCCGGCTGGTCCGTGGGGTCCTTCACCGGCGATGCGCACAGGTACGCAAACTCCTCCTGAGCGTACTGCAGCTTGCCCTGCTTGCGGAGTAGCTCCTCCAGGGCGTCGCGCAGGTCGATGAGCACGTCAACGTCCAGCAGCGCGTAGTTCAGCCACGACTCCGGCAAGGGACGGTGCGACCAGTCCTCCTTCGAGTGCTTTTTCTCCAGCCTGTAGCCCAGAAGCTCCTCAACCGTCGCGCCCAGATTCACGCGTTTCAGGCCCGCCAGGCGAGCACCCAGCTCGGTATCGAATAGACGCTTGGGGCGCATGCCTAGCATGTCGAGGCTCGGGAAGTCCTGGATCGCCGCGTGAATCACCCATTCGGCGTCGGCCAGCGCATCATTAATGATGCGCAGGTCAGAGAAGGCTTCCGGATCGATCAGGTACAGCTTGTCCTCGCGCTTAAGCTGCACTAGGAACGCGCGCGAACCGTAACGGATACCCTGCGCACGCTCGGTATCAACGGCCACCGGGCCGGAGGCCGCCGCCAGCGACTCGGCCGCACGGCGCAAACCGCTCTCGGTGTTAATCAGCGTGGGAATCGGCGTCGAAGGGGTGTTCAGCGGAACAACCTCGGGAACCTCAATATCCTGAAGGGTCAGCGAACCGTTCGCTTTAGCTGCGCTACTCATGGAACCATCCTCTTCTGACGCTCAGGTGTTGTACACGTAAATCGGCCCCGGGCACGCCACACCGGCCCCCAAAGGCACTAGGCCATTCTACCCGCCCCGGCTGAGAGGCTCGAATTAGGGGGAATTGGGGTGGCCCCGGGGCCGTTTCTGGACGCTATTCCTCTTCGGTCTTTTCGTTCTCGACCGGGGTGAGGGTCAGGCACACCGAGTTGATGCAGTAGCGCAGGTCGGTGGGGGTGGGGTAGCCCTCACCCTCGAATACGTGGCCCAGGTGCGAGTCGCAGGCGGCGCATCGAACCTCGACGCGGCGCATGCCGAACGTCGTGTCTTCCAGGTAGCGCACGCGGTCCTCGGCCAGGGGCGCGAAGAACGACGGCCAGCCGCAGTGCGAGTCGAACTTCTGATCCGAGCGGAATAGCTCCGTGCCGCAGGCTCGGCAGGAGTAGATGCCTTCGGTGTGCGTGTTCCAGTACTCGCCCGTGAAGGGACGCTCCGTGCCGCCCTCGCGCAGCACCGCGTATTCTTCGGGGCGGAGGACTTCACGCCAATTCTTTGCGATGGTGCCGACACCCGGCAACGAGTTACCCATGGGATTCTCCTTTAAATCGTTGATCTGTACACATGCATAACGCGGCGGTGGAGAAGTATATTTCCTCAACCGCCGCGGTGCGCAACCTGTGCCGATATATTCTGTCGTGGGGCAGCACAAGGCTGTTAGGCGCGGATATCTGCGTACTTTCCGTTGGTGAGCTTCAGCAGGTCGTCGGGGGCGAGCTCGACGTCCAGGCCGCGCTTGCCTCCGGACACCATGATGGTGTCGAAGAGCTGGGCGCTTTCGTCCAGGAGGGTGGGGGAGGGGGTCTTCTGGCCCAGCGGGGAGATGCCGCCGACCACGTAGCCGGTGCGGCGTTCGGCGACCTTCGGGTCGCACATGGAGGCGTTCTTCCAGCCGAGGGCCGCGGCGGCGGCCTTCACGTTGAGCTTGCCGGAGACGGGGACGATTGCGACGGCAAATTCCTTTTCGTGCACGATGAGCAGGGTCTTGAAGACCTGTTCCTCGGATGCGCCGAGGTTCTTCGCGGCCTCTTCGCCGAAGGAGGTTACGCCCTCGGTGTGCTCGTATTCGCGCATCTGGAAGGGGGTGTTCGTCTCGGTGAGGAGGGCAACGGCGGCCGTTGCTGCTCCGCTCTTCTTGCCTTTATTTTTCTTAGCCATAGTTCCTATTTTACGGAAGTCACCATGCGCCGTTACGCGCCGAGAAGCCACATGTGTTTCGAAAAGCCACGAAAGAAGTGGCTTCTCGGCAAACATGTGGCTTCTCAATGGTTATGGGGTTATTTCAGTAGCCCTTTTTCCTTCAGCTGCTCTTGAGAAAGCAACGACAGTCCAAAATCCATCTGATTTGTCTACGTTCTGAGGTAGCCTTTAGGCTCCCTTTTTTCTTAGTAAATACCGATGAGTAATTGCATGCCAAGACTAGTCAGGATGATAGCAATCCAGCAAAGGGCTCCAAGAAGAATGGATTTTCCACTGGATTTGATCATAGCAATGAGGTTGGTTTTGAGACCAATAGCACTCATAGCCATGATGATGAGGAATATAGAGAGTTGTTTGAGAGGTGAAAAGAAGCTATTGCTGACACCGAAAGATGTGAGAAGAGTAGTTAGCAGAGAAGCTAGGATAAAGTAGAGAATGAAAACGGGGAAGATTTTTTGAAGCTTCACTCCTTGGCTGTTGCCTTGTTGACGGCTTTGCCAATAATAGGAGAGGAAGAGAACGATAGGGATAATAGCTAGAGTACGTGTCAGCTTGACAATAGTTGCAGGCTCAAGAGTGTTTGCATTGTAAAGACTATCCCAGGCACTAGCAGTAGCTGTCACAGAGGAAGTATCGTTGACCGCAGTACCCGCAAAGAGAGCAAAACCTTCGTTGGAAAGATGGAGCCAAGAACCTAGAGTTGGAAAGATAAGAGCTGCCAAGACATTGAAGAAAAAGATAACAGAAATGG
>FLSH01000123.1_pt2 | contig 35000 bp, 33 predicted proteins | sample 1550441 | NCBI WGS metagenome assembly FLSH01 (sample SAMEA4031756, study PRJEB14383) | metagenome | biome: human; feature: oral; material: saliva | place: Philippines | collected 2014 | reverse complement strand
AAAAAATGGCTTCGAAAACGAAAAAAATGGCTCCGAAAAGGCAGAAAATGGCACAAAACACCCCCTTTGACCTGCCCGTACCCTTTTCCCAGGTAGATGGCTTAAAAAAAATGGCTTCGAAAAATAGCCTTCTACCTGTTATTCTTTTGTTCAAAGCCACTTTTTTAATAGAAAAGAGAGAAAAGTATACGTAATTTTACATGTGTAAAATCGCGAGGAGTTTTACACGTTTTTGGTCAAAAAAATGGCTCCGAGAGTCGTTTTCGCAGGTAAACCCACAAAAACATGGAGCCATTTTTTGCAACGCATCTACCTGCGAAAACGGTACGCGCAGGTCAGAGGGCATGTTTGAAGCCATTTTTTGCCATTTCGACGCCATTTTTTCGATTTAAAAAATGGCTCCGAGTTCAAAAAAATGGCTCCGAAAAATCCATTTTACAATTTTGTCCATAAAAACGTTGTATTGTCCATGGATTTTTGAACTCGGTTCAAAAATAAAATGACCCTAATTTGCGTATAGAAACTATATGAATATTCATTATTTTGCATAAAAGTATACGTTTATACATATAGTAGAGTTTGTGGAGTTTTCGTGTACGCGGCAAATCCCAGCTACAAATTTCAGCCAGATTTGCATCTCTATATATAGTTGTGCTATAGTAGGTCTCCGATAAACATAGACAACAATTCAAGAATGGAGGTATGAGCCTATGACCACAGAGACAACTGAGATTAAAGCTGATGAGCGCAAAGTGGACAAATTTATGAGCGTCCCAGACTCGCACATCAGCTATAACCATGTCACACACAACGTCGGTGTGCGTATTACACAGCAGCAGCTTGAAAAGGTTGACGAGTGTTATCGCCAGCACAATCCCGCCTATAAGCCAACTCGTGAAAGCGAGGGTCTGATTGACGCCGATGGATTCGATAACTGGAACTACTTTTATATTCCAGAGTCAATGAAGCGTATTGATGACGAGACGTGGGAAACCGAAAAGCTCAAACCACGCGAGGAAAAGACCGCCGATGGTCTAACCACACTCGCCAACAAGATTGCTATGATTATCCGTAGGCGCATGTCTGACGGATTTGGTAAGCAAAATAAGATTGACTTTAATCAGATTATGGAGGTACTCACCCAGCAATTTGTATTCTGTAAAGTACCATCCGAAGCTGGTAAGAACCGCCGTCCAGATATTGACGAGTATTGTACTGTTAGGAATTTGAATCAGCATGGTATTCACAGTACCCCTGGTAACATCTATATTTACGACCCCGACCGTGGCATCTACGTTGATGTCGCGCCTATTCTTGACTTTGTTCTCGTAGCAATCGCAGGTCGTGCAAACAATAGTTACAAAAACGACATTATCTCAACTCTGAACGGTATGTTTGGTATGTATACACCAAACACGCTCATTCCTTACATTCCACTTCCAAACTTTAAGATTGTCGTCGGCAATGGCGTGTTCAATCTCATTACGCGTGAGCTTGAGCCATTCGACCCTAGATTTGTAGCTCTGTCTTCTATTGAGGTCAACTATTATCCACATCGCGCAACTCATATTGACGCGCGCAAATTCGGTACTATGTCATTCAAGAGCCTGTGTGAATCATTCGCTCATGGTAATCAAGACCGTGTAAGACTTGTTGAGCAGATTTGTAAATATGCTGTTATCGGTTCTGCACCACAGGACGCTGGCTTCATTATCTATGGTGAGGGCGGCGACGGTAAGTCAACCTTCTTCGAGTCTATGCTCGGAAACATCGTTGGTGCAGCAAATACTGCAACTCTGACACTCTCAGATATTGAAAAGAACGACGAGAACAAACTCGCGGACATTGCACACGCTAAGTACATTCTTGGTACAGATAACAACTCTCGTCTATACCTCAAGAATACCAGCGTATTCAAGCGAATCGTTACGGGCGACGTTATTGGCGTTCGTCGTATTTACGAGCCAGCACGTAAGGTAGCTTCACAGGGCGTTATGTGCCAGCTAGTAAACGAAATGCCTAAGTTTGCCGAGACTGGCAACGCTATTCGTAGGCGCTTTGTCGTCGTTAAGGCTGAAAACTCATACGTAGCTAATAAAACAGATAGTAAATCCGTAGCTTCCGCTATTAAAGATGGCGACTTCTTGGAGCACTGTCTTGCCTATATTCTTGATTGTGTACCTTACTATGACGGATTTAACCAGGTAGACTCTAACCTCATTGAGGAATCTGCGCAGGACAGTAACCCCGTTATTCAGTTCATGCAAGCGCTGATGGACTCACAATTCTTTGGAAATGGTCTTGCAGCAGTACCGCTACAGGACTTGCATACAGCGTATACCGACTGGTTTAACGCAAACATCGGTAATAACGCCAAACCTCTCTCACGTCCAAGTTTTAAGGCAGCCATCATGCCTATGATGAAGAACCTTGGATTTAAGGAGGAAACAAAGCGTATTAACGCAGGTATTAACCTAGCAAATGGCTATGGTTATGACCGTGCTAAGTTTACCGACACCGACATGCGTGGTAAGAACTTTGAGAACCTCAAAGAGAGTTCCCAGCGTACTGTGTGTTTCGTGCGCGAGGGTGAATCTATTGACATTTCCGAAGCACCACTCATGAATGATGTTCGTCATAGCGATGTCGAGTGTTCTGTATATGATTACCTGCTAATTTCCAACTTTATCAACCGCAATATGACTCGCGAGGAGAAGAAGGAATACTGGCAGATTCGTATGGACGAGCTTGATGGTATCTATGAGGATTGCACCATCGTTAACACCGAAATTATCTTTGAGCACGCCGACGAGGTTGCAGAGGACGAGAATTTCGCAGCACTTTACCGTGAGAAACTTGAGCGTATGCGCGAGAAGGGTGAGATTGATAATTCTCCACGCGTCATTAAGGAGACTCCTGCACCAAAGGCACCAGTAAAGGCTAAGACGGATGAGACGCCAAAGCAGCGTAAATCTTCAAAGAAAGATGACGCTCGCAAGGTAGCCGAGGTAATTGAATTTACACCTCAGCCACCAGAGACGCCGCCAGACAAGGAACTATCCAAGATTGACCAGCTCAATGCAACGCTTCCACCAGGTCATAGAATTGTTGACAAGAAACGAATCGACGGTAAGACACGATACGTAGTTTCACAAGATGGTAGTTCTATTAAGACGTATCTATTAAAGCCAGATGGCACGGTTGATACAGATGCGGTAATGCGGCGTGTTGAATCAACCTACGACGAGGATGATGACGCTAGAAATGCAACGCTTGATAACGTAAACATCGTGGCTACGACGGCGTGGGGAGACGCATTTAACGACGGTGAAGCTGAGGTTGCAGATAATCTCATTCCTCAAACAGGTGGTACGTTAGAGGATGTAACGACCGCTCAGAGCTATTATGACGATATGGCGCGAGCGATTAAGGTTATGAACTTTAATTCACCGATGGTAATTGGCATGATTAACGACCTCGAATCAACCTCAACTATCGGTACCGATACTGCTATAATGATGTATCACGAGATTACGAAGCAAATCTTCGAGTACCGAAAGAAATGGATTAGACAGAGGGAGTAGTTATGAAGACCATACTTAACATCATCAAGAGGGTATTCAGCCGCACTACGCGGCTGATGACCTCTGGTGTGAGATTGTTACGTCACCCAATTCGCGGCATTAAGCGTATTGGCAAAGCAAAGCTCATGAAGGCGGTTACTGGTTATTTAATCGCAGCGCTTGGTGGTACGTACCTTACTACAGCATTGTTTACCCCAGCTAACTTTTTTAAGCCCGCACAGGTAATGGCTGTTGCTCAACGTACAGGTATTGTGAACATCCTCACAGGCGGTACGTATGCACCAATCGTAAGCGGATTTAAGAACAAGTTTGGTGATTTGTTCCAGGTACTTGGTGAGCGAGGAAACATTCAATCGTTTACCGACATTGCAGCTGACCTACATTCAAGCGCAGCCGATTACTTTGAGCGTGGTGAAGGTGTATTTGATGATTCCGTTGTAGATACTGCAAACTTCTTCTTCGGAGACCTTTTCAAGAACTTTGGTAAGCCAGAGGATTTCGACGGTACGGGCGATTTTGATGATTTGAACATTGAGGTTCCAGCTATTAACAATAGTGAATCTTCAACCACATCATCTAACTCTGCCGATGAACTGCGAAACGCAGCTCTCAAGCCTTGGGATGCAAACACTGCGCCAAACGGTTATCTTGTTCTCAACATGAAAGCAGATATTGATTATTCAATCGAAGCTGGAAATATTCACTACACTGGTTTTGATAAGTTCGGTCGTACTGGTCGCGCAGTTGGCAATATCACCTATGATATGGTTAAAGAGTCAAGCGGATGGCGTGCTAAGTTTGCAAGTGACGTAGACTCTAAGCTGAGTGGTTGGGGCAAGAATAAGAAGATTACCTCTAATCTTCCAGGCGGAATTACCTACAGCGGCTACATGTACAATCGCTCCCATCTCATCGCAGACTCGCTCGGTGGCTATAAGCACGTCTACAAGAACGATGGCACTATCGACACTGATAAGAGCGTCTCGGAAGCTCAGAACCTTGTAACGGGTACGCGCTTCCAGAACGTAGGAACTAACAACTCTAAGGGTTCTAGCTATGGTGGCATGGCTTACTTTGAGGATATGGCACGTAAATACCTCACCGAGCATGAGAACTGTTCTATTTGGTACAGTGTCGAGCCAGTATACGCATCTGACGACGAGATTATCCCTCGCGCTTGTATCGTTAAGATGGTTTCGTGTGATTCTGATGGAAATTCTGGAATTAACCTTATAGGTATTGTATACAACGTTCAGCCAGGGTATACTATTGATTACACCACAGGAAACTTTACGAAGGAGTAGCGATTGTTTGTAGTTGATTCATATAAACAGAAGTATGCAACGTATATTGACATGCCCGATAGAGAGTTCTTTATCAAGGCTGTTGAGTTTGCACGCGAGAATGTTGATGCTATTAAACATATCGTAGACGAGAAGGGACTTGAGTTTGTCAAGTCCCATTCTCCCATTGCATTTATCTCAAAGCTCTCTAAGCAGCTTGACATTGAGTGTGAGGTGCCACGTAAGGCTCTAAACGATTCTCGTGCGAGACGCGCGTTTATCATGGGCGATGTTGACCTTGGTGAGGATGACTGGGGCACATACTTTGATATGCGCAACAATCTAGTAAAGTTAGCTAAGGCTAACTCTACACCGTTGCTTATGTACCCAACCATGTCATATCCAGATAAGCCTAGATTTAGATTCGTGTTCCTTCCCAAGCGAGCGCTTAATCAGAAGCAATACTACCAGGCGGTTAAATGGATTTACGACTCTATTGGTTGCGAAGTAACCGATGATTCTGATTTTCGCATGATTGCCAACCGAAACCTACCAGTGTTCTATAGTCAAGAGCAGTGTGACGAAATCTATTCGACGTTTGAAGATAAATCTTTGAGCGCATTGGACAACTCACTGTGGAAGAACATTGAGGTTCCTAAGAAGTACGCTACCATGGGTAAAAAGGTTCAAGCGCCAAAAGAGTTTTCAGTTTCGGAGCACACTTGCACGTTTGACGAACAGTTACTCATTCGCGGAGCTTACGAGATTGCCAAAACCGCTATTTGCCAGACGTACAATAGATTCTGGTTACTAGTTCGCTCACTTGCTGCTGCTGAAATGAGCAAGAGCGTGTCTCATGATACCGCAATGAAAATGCTCGACATTTTTGCAGACGCCGCTGAGGACGAAACTACGCGCTTGCATTGGAAGGTTGAGAATCGTAACCTCTATGAGAATCAGATGGCTCAGCTTGATTATGAGCAGCTACAGCGATGCCGACCATTGAGTTCATACTATTTCTTTGAAAAGGCAAAGAAATTTGCCTAAAGTGCTTGACTCTCATATTGGCTAGTGGTACACTAACTGATTAGTAGTAAATTGACAAATAGATTTCATCGTCCGACTAGGCGGAATCTCATACGCGAGCAACTAGATTTTGTTGTTTAAACCTCCTTTCGTCTTGTATAAAGCCATCAACCAGCTTTCATCGCTCGCACAGTCGTGCAGACCTTAGCTTAACTGCCGACAAACCTCCCTGGAACTAGACCCATGCTTAACCTCCATTCAAATTAGCATAGTTCCAGGGAGTTTTTTTCTGTAAACTCAATTGTGAAGATTTTATGAAGTCATTGATTTTATGCTTGCGAACAAATGTTCGAGTTTGTTATACTTATGTTAACAAGGAAAGGACAAGTCATGATGACTTCAAAGGATAGAATGAATATGATTGATGCAATGCTCGCACTGACCTCCGAGAACGGCAGCCGTATGAGCTTCCTCAGATTCTATGGATTTGTGTTTGTAGTCTTTACTGCAATCTTCGTAATCATCGGTCTGCCAGGAGCATTTTTCCTCACCGTTGTTCTTGGAGCTGCGCAGCAAAACGCTGCTACTCCATGGGCAATGCAAATCCACACGATTGTAAACGTGTTCTGGGGTTTCTTCGCAGCGCTGCTTATTGCAAAGTTTGCGTCTTTTATGGCTAACGGCATCTTTAGTGGCATGCTTGAGAACGTCATTGACACTAAGGGTTACGAGGGCGTGTCTGATGTTTATACAAACACTTACAATTTCGTTCTACCAGCAGTAACACTCATTACCTTCATTGGCGTTATTTGGTACTTCGTTACAAATCTGCCAGTCGCACTGTAATTGGTTGTAAACATTCTATGAATCGTATTGACTACCACGTTTATTCGTGGTAGTCTTTTCTTTATAAGCACAAATAATTTAGTTGAAAGGAGCGCTATGAAGTACGCAGTAGTGATGATTCAACAGGTGGAGGAAAACCCAGAGAACGTACTTACACACGTTCGTAACGGTCTAGCAAAGGGCGGCGACGCACTTGAAGCAGCATGCGCTCAAATCAAGCAGCTTTGGAATGTCAAACCGCTGCGACTATCTCATGCGACATATATCAACAACCGCGCCGAAATCGGCGATATGGTTCTCGTACCTTATGGTCGCTATAATTGCATCGGTGTAGTTACAGATTTTACCGACGATGTAAATCCAGAGATTACCTACCGACCAATTACAAGGGTTCTTTACACCTTTGAGGAGATTGTCAATGGCTAACGACACACTCAATTCACTTACAGTTCTTGCAGATAAGCCAGCTGGAATTAGCTTCGTAGTTGATAAGAAAACCTTGTTACCTCGCGTTGAGGGTTTCGATTCGGTCATTGCTGAGAATAAAGAGGTTTACAACGCACTCTCTGCGTATGAGTATGATGGAACCGACGAGGAGCGAAAGACAAACTCGAAATTCCTTGCAGCGGTAAGGAAACGCCAAAAGGCGATTAAGGACGCTGCAAAGGTGTTCAAGGCTGAGCAGTTCGCTGAGTTTGACGCACAGATGGCTGAGCTTAATATGAGCGCGGAAGATATTATCGCGCTTGCTGACGAGCGCAAGAAACTCTCCGATACTCAGTTCAAGGAAAACCGAACAAATGTTCTAGTTGATGCGTTTGAGCAGTCCGCTGTTCTGTATGATTACCTCGATGGTCTATCGGCAAACGACTTTATTGAGTCGAAGATGCTCAATCGCACTACGACCGAGAAGAATGCACTATCTGCGCTCAACACTAACGTTGAGAACTTTGGACGAGCTTGCGATATGAACATTACACCTAACTGGTCTAAGCGAGAGCTTGCACAGTCGCTCTCTATTAACAACTGGGACGTTATGAGCACGGTTGCTGCATATAACGACGAGATGCTTGCTCGTGAGCAACAAGAAGCTCTCGCTGCTGCACGTAAGGCTGAACAGGAGCTTAAAGCTGCTCGAATGGCATCGCGTACTATTCGTAAGTATTCAATTGCAAACGATGACCTTGAGAAGTTTGAGAAACTGCTTGTTGATAACAAGATTGACTTTGAGGTGATTGAGTAATGTCTGAGCTTGAGTTTAACGAAACCGACCCGTCGGATATTAACTCTCTGGCAAGTTCAACGCCAGATAGGTATAAAGGTGCCAACGGCATTGAATGTATCGACGCAATTCACGCAGCATTGGGGGATGACGGATTTGAAGCATTTTGCGTCGGTCAATGCCTAAGATATTTGTTCCGTTATAAACGTAAGAACGGTCTTAACGATTTGCGTAAGGCTGAGGATTACCTGCACTGGGCGCAGGAGCAGGTAGAAGAAAACACTAAGAAAGGTTCTGAGTAAGTATGGATAAAAATGAAAAATTTATTTGGTCTGGACTTGCTATACTTGTTGTTTGCTTACTAATTGGCTATCTTGTGGCTCCGTTTAATCAGAATTTTGCAATTATGATTTTGTATATCGGCATGGTTGCTATTGGCATGTCCTTGGGCGTAATATTTACCGAGTGTGATATTTGTACTCCCGCCAAACGCCGCAATACTTCTTGGGAGGATGAGTTTTATGCGTGCGCCGAGTTCGATGACGTTGCAAGAAATCTCGACGTAGAAGCGGGTAAAGTTGAGCGAGTATGCAACGCTCTTGAAAAGATTGCTACCGTAGAAGGAGCTGGCTCATTTGATGCGTGCGATATTATGGCTTGTGCGGTTGATTTTCGCGAGCGTGCTCACGAATTGCGTCATCGCTCCAACGTTCTCGTAAAAGCCAGAGATAACAGGAAGTTTGACGGTATTAAGGAGTTAGTGGTTAACTATTCAAGTGAACCAATGTTTAGGGGTTTGCGAGATACCGTTCGGTCTTACCTACCAGAGAGCTTCCAAAAGCCGATGTATCTCGATGTGGACGAGCGACTTTGCGAAATTTACAATAAGCTCTCGTCTCTTTGCGACGAACAGAAGTAATTTATTCAACGCTTAAAGCGCAAAATACATTGCTATAAATCTATCAATTAAACAGGCGATTTCATGTATAATATGTACATGAAATCGTTTTTCCTTTTAGATTGGAGTTTATATGGACGAGCGTGATGTTCACGCTTTGTGGGATGATTACTACGCTTATGCACTGGAAAACACCAAGTCATATTTGGCAAATCCAACACGTAAATTGACGCTTATAGAGGTTTCCGCGCAACACCCACTAATAAATGGAGTTGCTCCAAACGAGGAGTTCTCAGCTCGATTAAATTTTGCAATCAATTTGTACAATAACTTGATTGATGACAGGCAGCAAGCAAAAATTTACGTTCCTGGTAGTAGGCACAAATATGAAGGTATTAAAGATGATGTGTCTTTGAGCGACGCGGGCGTTGAGTATCTATTAGAACATGAACTGCCGCAAGATGATATTCTTGGCATTAAAGACCTCCCACCCAGATTACAAAGCGTGTACTGCTCCGAGGACGAGTGTGAAACAGCATATGAGTTGTTTATCAAATTAAATTGCAAAAAGCTACTATGCGTATGTTCGCCTGGTCAACTTATGAGGAAGAATTTGTACTACATAAAGTTGGGAATCTTACCAGATATGTATTCCGTTCCATGTGACGATATGTTTCATAATCCCATTGAGGAAACATTTGTTAACATTCCTAAAGTTATTCATGGTCTGTACGCGGATATTGAAAGTATCCGCAAAGAACGATTCTGTTAGTGTTTTAGATTGGAGTTTTGTATGAGAACTAGAACTATTAAACGTATTATCAACCAAAGTCATGCTGACGCCTATGACCTTATGCTTGAGACGTGGCAAGCTCTTGACAAAGATTTTGCTCAAGTCGTTGGTGACGCAATGCACGATGACGAGTGCCCAGTTACTATGGAGCTTGCAGACTTCTTCGACGAGTATGCCGAGGTTGCATATCCACTTGCGTCAAATATTAAGTGTTTTGTCCGAACCGCCCATGCGGTACTAGAGAATCCAAACGATTCAGACTTTAACAAAATTATCGCACTGACCGATATTTGTATTGAACTCGGGCAAGATTTAGATGGTGTATTCTTGGACGGACTTAACACGCTAAAGCCTTACGCTCAGCAATACGACCTTAGTTCAATTGCTAATGCAATTAGAGACATTCGCGAGTTTATTCTGGTCATGAACGATGGTTTTGCAAAGACACGCGACGGCATTAACGCTGTTCGAGGTGGCGAGTAGCATGGATACAACTTCAGATGTAAAACTCTTGACGAAACAATTGAGTTCACTCACGAGAACACTTATTAGCTTGTCCAGCAATGTTTTGTCATACTATGACGAGAAGCCAGGGTGCTTCGATAGCTGCGAGAAAATTGACACTGCAAGTTTGCGACTGCTGTCAATAATCAAGCGTCTGAATCAAAATTCTTTGAAACTAAAGACAAATCTTGAGAAAACTATTGACGATTTGAGCGATATTAGTGTATTATTGTCCGCGGCTGAACGAACAGTTAAAGCAAACCTACAAGAAAATTCCTACGCGGTTACGACTCTTGGAAGCTGCATTGACTGGCTCGATTCAGAGATTGAATATTTGGTTGATTTTGAAGCGAGGTAATTTGTAATGGAGTTGCTTGATAACGTAAGAAATACGCGAGTCTTGCTGGAATTAAAACGTGTGTATTCTGCACAGGTTAAGGTCTACGCTTATATCATTCTGCATGACCTGCAAGTTGGAAAGTCTGCAATCACATTTATGAGTCACAACCTCGACGATATTGACATGGTGTTCAAGAAAATATCGGATAATTTGAACTCAAGTGTACATACTGAAGAAATGCGTATGCGCTGGTTTACGGCGCTCTGCTGTGTTAAAAACTCGTTTTCAACTATGGACGACATGCTGTACTGCGCTGAACAGACTTTTGAAGACTCTGAGTATGGTTCATCCGTGGTATACACTGAGTATGTTGAGATGCTCAAAGTTGCAATAGAAAAAGCTCAGAAATCTATTGACGTCATAACTAATCAATTTGAGGAAGTTTTCCATGACTAAGCAGCAATCAAAATTCACTAATGAGTCAGTCTACGAGACATTATGCGGCATCTGTGATAAAGTTGCTGATGCAACTGACCCCATCATGCAGTTAGCTATGAATATAAAATTTGATAGCGAGGAACGCCCGTATAACTGGCGTAAAGAGGTCGTAGTTACATGCTATGATTACGAGCAGAAAATCGCGGCGGAGCTGTTAAGACTTGCAAGGTTTTGCTACGATAGAACTGAGTTCAATCTGAGAATTGAGGATTTCCAAGATATTGCCGCTGCAACTCTTGGAACGGCACAGGTTCTCTATGAGCTTCAAAAATATGTGAAGTCTAAATCCGCGGAGCTTACTGAAATCAACAAGACTTCAAAGCGCGGTTTTAAGGACATTTTAATCATGTTGGATTCGGTTGTCGATGAATATGCCAAGCCATACGAGGAGTTGCTCAAATTGAGCGCAGACCTCTCAGAGTACGCTTATCCAGACGTGTAATTAGCCGTATTGAAAATTTGCGTCGCTTAGAATCGATTTTGTACCCGATATGAAACACAGAATTCACGCAATTTGCCAGTTGCGTGAATTTCTGCTATACTTGAGCCATTGTGTAGATTAAACGAAAGTGGGTGACTTAATGACTTTAGACACATTAAAAATTATGGCAATTGTTTCCGAAATTAGTCGAACTGACGTATTTGCTCTCGCTAATGAGCACCTCGAAGCAATCCAGGTATTCACTCAAGAGATTGTGAGAACTCGACCGACCGAGAATGAATATGCGGTTAACGCTGGGGTATTCGTAAGCAAGGCGTATCGTACGTATCTTGACGCATCAAACGCAGTTGTTGCAAATGTACGCAAAGCAAACCTTGATGCAATTCTCGATATGGAACTTATGCGTAAGTTTGTTGACGATTTTGTACACAACGCAAACATTGCCGTTTCAACCTTGGTACTAGCCATTGACAACGTTGAGTCGATTTCATTTGGCGATACATCCGATTACGATAGCGCACATGGTATTCGTGAGCGTCTTGTCGTTGAAATCGGCGTAGCAATTGACGAAATCAATCGCGCAATTAACAAATTGAAGGTGTATTGCGGATGACGGGTTTAGACATGGCTATTAGTCAAATTAGCGCTCGAAAATATCCGAAGTTATGCCAAGTTCTAATCGAGTATAAGAAGGCTTCGGAGACGTTGTATTCGCCAACGAAAAGTGAGGTCGCTAAAATTCTAAACCAAATTTCGGTAATTGAAATGTATCGTCGAGCAAAAGATTTGGACGGGGAAACCCGCTCAATCTTGAATGATTTGTCGTTTGAACTATGTGATAAAGCAAATACATATTTCTACATGTGGGGGGAGTTGATGGCTGAAAATGGTTAATTTCGCAGATATTGCAAACGATATGGAATTGAATAACGTACTGAACCTTGGCGAAATGACAAGCATTGAAGCCATCGATGCGGCAGTAGACACCTACTCTAAAGACTTATTTAGTGATTTGCCACTAAATATTCCGAAGCCACAGTTTATTGATAGCTCTCAAGTTAAGAAGGTTAGCCTGGCAACTAAGCCAGTAAGTAAACCTGTTCAACTAAACACCCCACGTAAAACGGATAACCAAGAGCCATCAACAAACACGAGTAGTCCAATAATCTACTCAGAAAACTCCGATGCGCTCGTTCCTGCAAAGGGTACTGAGTTAATCGGTATGCTGCTCAATTTGCGACCAAAGTTCATTGAAACCGACGATGAGTTTGTTAGGATACTTGACGTATCTAAGCGTGTGCTTAGCGGTGGTGGAAAAATTAAGCGTGGTAAGCCATCAACAGGTTGTGCTCGTAGAATGTTCTCTGGACTGTTCTTATATGCAGCTCCCGAGATTACACCGCTTTCAAAAGCCATTTATTCGCTTGAGCGCATGTTTGCCAACTCTGGTCTTTATGAGTTGCTCTCTGAAAAAGACCTGCAAACACTGTATATTGACGACGTTGATATTATTACCGAGAAAATTTATGACCCGCACTTTACTAATTTGACGGTAAATGGTATTATCTTTAGTGTTTACTACACATCAAATGGTGTGTAACAAAAAGTAGAAAGGATTTTCATGCCAGAGAATGAAGCACCAAAAGTTCTTCACCTTCTCAGAATTACGGCACCGCCCGAAAAGGCACAAGACTTGCAGTTTAATCTAATTTATCGACTGCCAGTCAAGCCTGTAACTCTCTCAGAAGCAGATGTGAACGACAATGTAATTTATATTGACATTCCGTCTGGTTCACCAGTTGTTCAGCACATTGTAGACAGTATCAATAAGCTGGACAGTTTCGACCTTACTGGTTTTGTGTTTGAGACGGTTGATTATGACCGCGAGACTGGTGAGTTTAGAGACGTCGCAAAGGTTCCTGGAATTGACTATTCACCAAAGGTGACTGCAACTCAAGAGCCTGTGAATGAGTCAAACGAGGTTTCCGAGCAAAGCGAAACTGCTACTCCTGTAGAGCCGCAAGCTGCTGTTGAGGAGCCTATTGGTGAGCCTGTTGAGGAGCCTGCCGAGCCAGAGTTTGACTATGCTCCCGAGATTTCCGAGAGTTATGAGGTCACGCCAACGGTTGACGCTGCTATCGAGGATGTTGACGACGCCCACTCTATTGAGGACGACGTAGAGGTCATCGCGGATAAAATCCGCGAGAACGACGAGCGTATCGAGCGCGCTGAGGATGAGGACGAGAAGTTTGCTGACCAGCTTGCATCAAATAACGAGCTTGGACTGTCATACGTTTCAACTCTCGATATTGAGAAGTCGGATATTCAACCATATCTGCTTCCAGAGTTTGCAGCAACTAAGGCTTGTGAGGTGGTTGCTGACAGTGTTGAGAACCCAATTCTTGCCACAAACAAGCGCGACCTTCTGCGCAACGTTCGTGAGGTTTCAATGCTTTCTGAGGACGACGATGAGAACTCAATCGTCGGAGAGGGCGTTTACGAGACTGATGAGGTAGCAGATATCCACCTCAAGTTCCTGCGCGAGACTTCAAAGCTCTCACGAGAGTTTGCAAATGACCGCTCCAAGGTACAGGATATGGATGCTGAGGAAGTTGACAAGCTCCTCAATGATATCCAGGACAAGCTGTACCCAGAAATGAACCGCGACTTCGACAACGCAGACGCCGTTCGAGTTTCCGTAAAGGAAAGTATCGAAGACATGAACTCTGCAATTGTCAATTATCGTCTCGATTATCTTGACGAAATGAAGCAGGTCATGGAGAAGGCTGCACTTGATGCAGCTATTGAGTACGCTGAGGAGAATCGAAAGAGTGTCCTCCAAGCATGCTCTGACGAAATGCTGCTCAATACCTACGAGAACGCAGCAACCTTCGGTAAGAGTACCAGCCAGGTAATCTCAATGCTGCTCAAAGCAGACTGCCTCATTGATATGAAGGATGACATTTCCGACGAGCTTCGAGCTAAGTATCATGCACTTCTTGCAGTTGCCCAGTATCGAGCACTTTCCGACAAGGCAATGGCTGAAATGGTTTGCGAGCTTACTGAGAAGCGCGCAGCTGAAATTGAGGAGTCTTACTCAACTGAGGATAGCGATGTTGACATTGACGACGTTGAAGATGTTGACACTCAAGCAGACGAGGATGAAACCGACGATGCTGAGGACACTGACGAGGAGCCTTCCGATACAGAGGTTACACATGAGGAGCCAGTTGCTCCAATTGATGACCTCGATGTAATCACCGACGGCGATTTATCTGACGCTGAGAATCTTGATGATTTTGGCGACCTTGACCTCAATACTGAGCCAGAAGCAGACCTCGGTTCTGATGCTGACGTAACTAATCAGCTTTCCCCAGTTTCCGATGACCTCGATTTTGGCGATGTTGAGGACGAGGTTGACGAGCCAAGCGTTCCTGGCGCTCCAGTAAATCCGCTCTCTAAGAAGGAGCAGAAGAAACTCGAGCGCGAGAAGAAAAAGGCTGAGCGTGCTGAGAAGCGCAAGAACCGTAAGCCACTTCCACTCGCAGCTAAAATCGGCATTGGTGTGGCAACTGCACTTGTTGCGATTGCGGGCGCTGGTTTCTATTTTTTCAACATGTCTAATGGCGCTGGTCGTTCAGTAGAGTCAACTACTGACCCACGCGGTCAGTACCAGGTTGGCGACTCTTACGTCGTAAACGTTAAGGGTTCTGACGGTAAGGCTGCTGAGAAGAATCTGACGGTCTCTAAGTTCGTTGATTCACCAGATGATTCTAAGGATGCCATCATCGCAGTCGATAAGGACGGCAAGGAGTATCGCATTTCCTACGACAAGATGAAGGATTTGAAGAAGGCTGACGCACAAAACGCTGATACCGCTTCAAATTCACAGACTTCTACTGACGGTGGTTCACAGTCAACTAAGTAAAGGGGTTAAAGGTGAGTACCTTTAGAGAGTTCTCTGAACAGCACTCACTTACGACAGATAAATTCCCTTACGCAAAGGCGGGGTTGCGATGTTTAAAGTTCTCAATAGGCTTTGGACTCGCAACCCTTATTGTTTATCTGTGTAAGTTTTTAATCGAGTTCCCAATCAATGCTTTAAATGATGAACTTGATGGCGCGAGCGATGTCATTTCTGACGCTGGTTCAAATGTATTAGACGTGCTTCTACAGGCGCAGACTAATCTTGCCACAGCATTTAACGTATTAACAATAGTTACCGCACTGATGGTTCTTGCGTATCTAGTAATTCTTGTGTTAAGGTGGCGTTCCTACGAGCGCAATGTCATTACCAGCGACTTCAAAGCTATTTCACTCAAGCATAATCTTATTGAATCGCTAGGTATTAAGCGCGAGATTTCTGCAATCAATGCTAAGAAACGTGGCTCAGATGGCAAGACAAATGAGCTGAGCTTTGATGAGCAAGCACAGCTTGAAGCTCTCAAAGCTATGAAAAATATGAAGGTAACTGTCAATACCAGGCAATCCCTTGAAACAGACGACCTTGAGAGTCGATATCGTATTGAGATTAACGTTCCGTTTGTCCAAAAGGACAACGAGAAGCTACAAGCGATGTTGAAGGACTTTAACAACGTAGCAACTCGACTTGAGCGTGGCGAGGTAACATTCGGCAGCCAGATTATTTCCGCTGACCAAAGCAAGATTGAATACTTCGATAGTATCGTCATTCCCGATAAGTATGCTTACGAGGATTTGTCAAACGAGAATGGACAAGTTACCTACGGCGATTGTGAATACGTATATCCACTGTCAATCTTCAAAGACAACCGCGCTATTGCTGAACAGAAAAAGGCGGATGGCGCACGTTGGGCACTTGCAGCGGTCAATGACCTTGATGACCTTATTACTACAGTCAACGTTGGTGGTAAGCGACAAGGATTTAACGTTGGTTCTCGAAACCTCCTGGTTAAATATGAGTTGTCCTTCCGTCTCGAAAGTGGTAAAGAGGATTCGCTTGTTAAGTACATTGACAAGAAGTTTAACACCAAGGGAACAACCGTCGTTAACGCGGGTAATCAAATGGAAATTGTTGTTGGATTGCCAGACATTTTCTCCGCACCAATTGATGTTCAGACACTATTCAAAACAGCATTTGGCTAAACTAATGCCCTCTGCAATTCGCAGGGGGTATTTTCATATCGAACAAATCCGCCAGTTGTTGCAAATATTAAAGATGAAAAATTTCTTTAACAATCGAACATTCACGCAATTGTGTAAAGTTGACTTTAAGTTGTTGGGTAGTGTAAACTATAGATATACGTAACAAATTCTCAACACGTAAGGAGTAAAATGAGAAATGAGTTTGACGACGAGCTTGAAGCTGCTCTCGCCGATGATTCTAGTAATAAACTTGACGAGGTGAAGCCAGAACAGGCTAAGCCAAAGTTATTTAATAAGATTTCTATTGCGACGGTAGTTGGCGTTTCCGTCGTTGCCATGTTTATTGGTACGGCAATCGGCTCAGCTTTGACCGCACACAGATTTGAAAGTGAGCAGCCCGCTGAGATTCTATCTGTAAAATCCAAGAGTTCATCATTCGACCAGCTACAGGATATGCGCGAGGACGTTATTAGTTCGCTTACTAAGCAGCTTGCTGCTAAAAATAACACTCCGAACAATGGTGACGTTCAAGCAGCCACCTATAATCAAACTGAGACTACAGAGACGGCAACTAAGGTTATTACCGCGCTCGTACAGTCTGGAATTAAACTTGATGATGTAGAAGCGTCCAAGTCATCTAGCAATAACCTGCCAAAGGAAACGCAAGACGCTATTAAGACCATGTTGGCAAACGATACGACAATTTGGAACAATAATTCGTCTGGTGTACCAAGTATTACCTTCGCTGGCTCAAATCCAGCAGTTGATATTAAAGATACTGTCGCGGTCGTATCACAACCACAGTATTCATTACTGTATGCGGGAACTACTAAGTCTACAGGCAATACCTCATGTGTATATCTTGTAACCGTGCCTATTGCAAAGGCTGACGGCACATTAAAGACCGTTGAGTTTATCGTAGCGACCGACAAGACAAACGTTGCGAGCGTAACCTACATCGGTGAGCTTTCCCTGGCGAAGCCAGACGCTTTAACCGATGCTGTTGCTCGCGCGACAAGCGCTCTTGCTGACGCAAATCAGAACAATCAAGTATCTGCAAACTAATTGACTACAAGGTCGAAATACGGTATAATAGATTGTTTCGAGAAACTATTTCATCACGGAGGTGACGATGAAACAAGATAATATTAGGCGGTTTATTTTAACTCCGCTGATTGCATTAACACTGGTTAGTGGCGCAGTAGCTCCGATGGCTCGCGCTGCCTATGCAACGGGTACAAATGATGACTGGCATTATGTTCGTAAAGAGGATTCTGGCTGCCCAAAGAAGTCAACAGATGTTGACACAACCGCAGCTTCTAAATCTGAAACAGTACACGGCGACGCGTTTACCCCTGGAACAGACCAGTATAACGCAGCCAAAGCAACGTTTGATATGTTAACGCAAACATACGGTATTTCTGGAACGTGCGCTGCTGGTATTCTCGGTCATATGCACGGCGAGTCTTCATTTATTGTTGATATTAACGAGGGCGGTGGACGATTCGGTCTACACGGAAAGACCCCTGGCTCACCAGTACATTCTTCGTGGTCTGGCGTTGGTGGCGGCATCTTCCAAGAGACCCCATACCAAAACTTCACCGAGTCTAAATTCTGGTCATATCCAAACTCAACAGATGGCGGCGGTTGGTATGCCGAGAATCAGACTGCATTCCAGCTAGATAAGCGCTTTGCACACGGCAATTTTGTGGCAAGCGAGAATGCAAATGCTGATAACTATGCTGACCCGTCTGCAAGTGGTTTTCACGGCGGATATCCATTTAATACCCGCAAAGTATCTTCGAACCTAGACTTCTTCACGGAGAAAGACCCGCGCGAAGCATGTAAAGAGTATTTTGTAGGCGCTGGTATTGGTATTCCTGGTAAACCTGGACAGAATAACTCCATTGAAGGTCGTATGGAAGCGGCTATGAAGTTTAACGCGCTGTTTAATCAAGATAACATTCCAGCGGACGAATCAAAAATGCAAGCCGCTGGAATTCTAAACCCTGGTCAAGCAACTGGTACAATTAACACCTCAACAGTTGATACGGTTAATACCAGTAAGAAGTGTCGTAGCGTTAAGTCTGGCGATTTAGATGCGGGAACATTCCTCGGCATCGCAAAGCAGATTGCAGCTGATGAAAACAGCGGTTACTCACAGGCTGCTGGACGCGGTAGTAGCTGGAAGACTGGCGATGATATTGACTGCTCCAACTTCGTAATGCAAGCACTTCGTCGTTCTGGTAATCCAGAGTTTGCAAAGATTGAACAGCTTTTGGCTGGTGAGTCGAGCTTCGGCTCAGTTCTCACGCCACTCGGATTCGAGCGACATGACTTCAAAGCAGATGAACTCCAACCAGGAGACATTCTTCTTAGAGACGGTCACTGTGAGATTTTCCTTGGTTGGTTTGATGTAACAAAGCTCGATGCAAACGGAAATCCAACAGAGGTTACAAAAGACACGCCAGGGGCAGTTCCACTTCAAATTGGCGCACACACTGACGCAACATCTGGTGGCGGAACACCTGCTAAGGGCGACGGAGGTCAGTCTCAGAGTGGTAATTGGTATGACCCAAATTACGCTCAAGAAGTTTCAGCCTATAAACTTGGTAGTAACTGGACAAGCTATTGGCGTGCACCAAAGGGAGCGTTTGATTTCAAGAACAACCAAGAGCAATCCGCTAACGATGCCGCTAACGTGGCAAACACCAAGAGTACTACTTCGATTTTCAAATCAGTCGATACTTTAGACTAGCTCATTTTGAGCTAGTCTTTTTTTGTGTAGAATTTGCGAATTATATCGAGCTATGTTAAAATTAAGAGCTGAAACACAGTATCTAAAACGATTGGAGATATATGGGTGATTTCTTTAAGCGACATGCGACCGCGTGCGTGATTGTATTTTTTATGGTACTTTTCGGAGCATGCGGTTTCTATATGTGGCAAACACTAAAACCTCAACCACCAGCGGAAATTGGTCAAATTGAAGCACCCGCAGATAGCGAGGATTCTACTGATAAGACTGACAATAATCAAACATCTAACGAACCCGTTAATACAAACTGGAAGCAGCTTGTAGCTGATTACAACGGCAGAGATAATCTTGTAGTAACTAAAGATGACAGGATTATTGATACCGACCCAGCGGTAGAGTCTAAGTTTGTGGAAGGAATCCAAGCACTTGCTAAGGTTACTGAAAGTGACTTTGGTGAGAACGCGCAAGCGGTAGCCAACAAGTATTTCTTCGGTTACACACAGACTGCTGCACAGGTTCGCCAGTACGTTGGCATCGGCGCCGACGTCGAGGTTTCTGATTTTGTAATGTACAAAACGCCAGACGAGGGAACCTCGCCACTGCGCTTCACTGCAAAGATTCACAGCAAAAAGTCTGGTTATACACTGTATGTTGACGGCTATTATGACGCACAGGCTCAGCAATTTAAGATTTCTGACGTAGTTCCAAGTGAGTAATCATGAAATCAAAGAAAAAGAAAATTGCTATCGGCGTGCTCGTACTCTTAATAGGAATGATTACTACTTATATGGCAGTATTTGCACCTCGCCAAACCGCGCCGACACAAGTCGGCAATATTGTCGCGAGTGAAGATAATGCGCAAGACGATACCACTCAGCCAAAACCAGACGACAATTCTGACAAGCCACAGTCTGCGGAAACAGACGTACCAAAGATTGAGTCTAACGCCTATAAGGTTGCACAGATGTTATCGAATGGTGATTACGCCTATACGCTGAGCGGCTATGAGAAACTCGAGAAACTCGCGAATGAGCACAATATCACACTCGACGATAGTTGCAAGGCACCATTTATTTACAGCTCTCAAGCTGGTTACATTGCTGTGGCTTCTATGAACAAATCGTCAAGCTACACGAAAGACGGTGATACGCTCAATGTAAGCAACACCATCATTCATGGCATCATTTCGTCTAAAGAAGCCGATGGCAACGATGATACGCTCAAGTCTATTGCTATCGACTCACTTGAGAATCTTGACAACCAAGACGCACACACAGATGTTGTGAATTATGTGATTGAGTTGTCAAGTGATGGTACGAGTGCTACAATCAAATGTCTGAACCCAGAAGTATTCACAAAATAGAAAGGACTGCTTAATGTGGAAGTACAGAATTAAAGATGCGGTTAAATATATTGGTAAGGCTCTACAATACGCCATTCAGTTTGTAGTGTGCGCGTTTGTAGGCGTGGCAGTTATGTCATTTGTCGCTCAATTTGGTATTCAGCTTGCTATGCACTCAGCGCAGGCTGGACTGGTAGACGCAGCGATGGGCTTTGTCATTATCGGCGCATCAGTAGGCGGTGCCGCTCCATTAGCAGCCCTCATCGGATATAAACTGTTTGGTCTACTCTCGAAATTCGTAGACAAGATGAACAAACGTAGAGAGGAAATCGATGGCAAGTAATAAACAAAAGTTAACTACTAAATTCATTAACGGAATTAAAGCTCAGACCGTTGATAATGTTAACTCTGGCTCTCTTGTTGATATTGTAATTATTGTGTTTCGTGCAATTGGCAGAGTTATCAAATCGGTAGAGATTCTTCTAAACGATTCTCTCGGCGGAGGTGAGTAATGGAAAACCAAGAAATTGAAGACGGTATGAACCGCTATCGCTTCATGCCTTCCATTCTTAAACCAGCTACCTATCGAGGAATGTATATTAAGGGTCTTGAGGGAATTGCTCCAAGCGCGTATGTACCATTTATTCGACTGGTTATGACTGCGGGCATCTTCCTTGCTGGACTGATATTTCTCTGGAACAACATTAGTCAAGACAACGGAGCTGCTTTTCAGTACAATGGCGTAGCGGCAGCTTTGCTCCTTATTGCGCTCATCTTGCTACTTATTGTATTTATGATGTCCGCAAATGGTGGCTCAATGCTCGGTGCAACGTTTAAGTATACGTTTGATAAGTTTGCAGAACGTGCTCGTTCACGAAAAGATTTGACACTTAAAAACGTCGGCATTGCAAGAATTAGTCCTACTACTGGCGAGATTACATTCCGCAATGGCGATATTGGAGTTGTATACGCAGTTAAAGGTATGCTCTCAACATCAACACTGCCAGCGGCAGCTAACTATATTGATGAGTCGAGGGCACGTTATTACAAAACACGAACCGCTACGGGTCAAGAAATGCGAATCACAACCATTTCTGTTAACGAGCTAAACTCCCAGCGAGATAAGTTAGATTCTATTGCTCGTCGTGCTAAAAACGGCGGACTTGACGCTACACGCGCGGCTATTGCGGACATGCAACTAAGGTATTTGAACGCGCTTATTGACGACGGTAGGCAGCTCACCATGGAGCAGACGGTCATCGTTCGAGATACTGACCGTATGCAACTGCAAAAGTCAATCAGCGAGTTTGAGCGAAACGTGCCATCAATGTATGACCGTGTAAGAAGTGTTACGAAACGCGATGAGATTATTGAGCGTCTAGGCTCAGTTGTTATGTTTGGAGGTGCTAAGTAGCTTTGGAGTTTGTAGACAAAATTAAGGAAAATCTCAAGTCCGCTACAGGCAAGCTAAAACTGGATAATGAGAAGGGCGAACTTGTTGACGAATCATCTTACGAATTTTCGCCAAGTTTCATCTATCATCGTGGTGAGTATTCGACGATTGTCCAGCTCTACGCTGAGAGTTCTGTCTCTCGCGATATGACCTTTATCGACTTCCTGGATTTGATTCCCGCAACACCGCGTAAAGGCGTTAAAATCTACCTTTGCGAGAAAGACGGCGTAATTAAGGACGAGGAGCGCAATACCCTCATCAAAAAGAACGCAACCCAAGGCGCTAAGGCTATTAAAGCTGAGTACAAAGAGGACGATGGCAACGGTAAGCCTAAGACTAAGATTGAGGAAGCTCTAACACCTAAAAAGACTCAAGCCGACGTCGAGCGTGATAGCCGAGACATTGATAACTACACTGCTTATGAGAGCTTGATTAACACAACTGACTCTATTGTGTATTATCAATTCTTCCTCGTAATCACATCAAACAGTCGTTCAGAAATTGACGAGCAAATTGAAGATTTGAACACGTTGCTCAAATCTAGGTATAACGGTATCAAGTGGGATAGCACAGCTGGCGACCAAAAGGAGCGATTTGTTCGCATCTTTGCTCCACTCATTAAGGAGCCATTTGTTGATACCGCAACTTGCCGCAACTACGCAGGTATTAACCTTGCAGCTTCCCCAGCTCTGTGTGACCCGTACGGCGTTGCCATTGGTGACGACTCATTCTCACTGGTAAATTCGGCAGCAATCTTCGATTTTGAAGGTTCAACACAAGCAGAATCATACATTGTTATTCCAAAGAGTGAACGCATGGGACTATATGCTGCTCGAACTGAAAAGCCATTTTCATCATCTTCAATCGTCGCTCAAGCTGCGGCAAATGACATTTGTATGGCTGGTCATAAGGCGATTCACTTTGTATTTAATGGTTTCAACTATTTAGACCCCGCTATGCACACGATGGAACAACTGCCCGATGGACTCGTTAACTGGTTTGACGTATCGAAAGTTACTATCAACCCACTTGAGGGTTTTGGTAAACTTTCTGACGTTTCTAATCTATTTAGTTTGCATCGTGATAAACTACTAAACATCTTTGACCTGCTTAATAACTATCAGTTCGAGAGAAGTGGCGAGTTCGGATTTAAACTTCGTGCACAGGTAGACGACGCAATTATGCGTTTCTACCTCAACAACAAGTATTGGACTGCTGATGCAGGTATTCATCCAGAGCGTACAAACTTCTTGAACCTCAAGCACCCCGAAGCATACGCAACAATGGGAAACCTCATTCAGAGCTTTACATCACTTGAGGACGAAGCACGTCGTAAAGGTTCTACTAATCAAGCAGAGATTGCTCACGCACTCCACTCAACACTCGATTCTGCATTGACCGCACACAGAGCAATCTTCGGAAGTACTACAAAGATTTCTCCAAGCAACGCACTCAACACATATTACGACTTCTCAAAAATCGTAGACGAGAACGTCAAGCAAGCTCAATTTTTGAACGTCTTGAACTATGCGCTGAGCACGGTTGACACTGACGACCTCATTGTCATTCACGGCGTTGACAACCTCCACAAGTACGTGATTAACAAGATGGCATACGGTCTGATTAAACGAGCTGAGGATAACGGTATTAGATTTATCTTCACATTTGATGCGGTCAAATCGCCAACTACGAGCGTTGATTTTGAGGGTGCCAACCATGCTGACGTATTCGCTATGCAGAGCACGTATTACACTAACTTTGCAGCAGACCCTTCGTGGACGATGATGGGCGCGCTCATGCCAGAAGAAGTCGATGATTACGCGAGAATCCTTGGTACTGATGGACTTTCGCAGGTAATTGTTAGTGGTTTAACACAACACGGAGCTTGCCAGGTTCTCTTGCACAGAGAGCGCGGACAAGTAAACAACTTTGTCAAACTATCGACACTCATTTAGAAAGGAGTACACCGTGAGAAAAGACAAATCACCAAGAACTAAAGTTATTTCACGTTACAACGCGATGTTCGTAGCGGGTGCGCTCCTTGCAGCTATCGGCGGCGTATGGATGGGTGTAGGTAACACGCAATATGCAAGTATGCTCATGCGTTCATCTTCGCCGATTGGTACACAGATGCAATTCAAGCGTTCAAACGCGCAAGTTAAGATTGTTAACCTCTACACTGACGAGTCTAACAGCGTGCTGATTGCTCGTTTGCACATTGAGGATAGCGACGGTTTGAAGATTCCTGCAAAGGGTACTGACTATCGCGTATTCGTCGCGTCAAGTGGTCTTAATGGTCACGTCGGTCAAGAGATTCCAGTTCTCTTTGGTAGATACGCCGCAAACGGAGACTTCTATTTGGTAATTCCAAAGCCAACACAAGATGTATACAACGTGTACATTATGAACAAGAACTTCGTCGCAACCGAGCAATTGAGTAATCAGATTAAGGACGGTGGAAGCCAGTCGTCAAACTCTAAGACTGCAAACCCAAGCGACAATAATCTGAGTGACGCTGACATTCAGAACATTCTGAGAACGTCAATGAACAACTTTAACTATCGCGATACAGATGCTAAGTCGAAGTCAGTCGAAGTTCAAAGTGACTTGCTTGACGTTATTGGATTCCGTATAACCATGAATCCAGCCATCAACAGCGACGCTTATAAGGTTCAGACTTTGAAAGGTACGTTACTGTCCAATGATGGTCAGTTTAACTTCGAGGAGTTCTATAACCAGGCGTTTAAGGGTGCTCTCAAAGAGGATTTGGATTCTCAGTACGCGTCTCTGAACAACCAGAAGGAGCTACTGACAAAACGAGTTGCAGACCTCACCGAGCGTTTAAAGTCCGATAGCACCAATACAACTATCAAGGGACAACTGAACAGCATTCAGAGTGACCTTGACAGTGTTAACGCAAAACTGGTAGAATTAGCTAATACATATTCTTCATATGATTCAACCGCTTTTGATAAATCACTCTTTAAGAATGTAAACCAGAAAGCAACCGTAATCGGCTCTAATGAAGTTGAACAGCTAAATCGTAGCGGGAAGTGATAACTATAGATAACTACATTCCAGTAATGCAAACAATTAGGAATCGTGCTGACGCATACTCTGACGAGTGTGCGTCTCAGCATGAAAAAGAGTTTGCTGAAAAATGCTTTGAGCGAGAGCGACAAAGTTTGTCTGCACTCGCTCTTAGTAGCGATGGGTTGAGGGAAAGCGCTCGACTTTGCCACGAATGGCTTAAAGAATTTGATGCTTACAACGAATCAATTGGTAATTCGCTTCAAAGTCTAGCCGAACAACCACAGGACGTTGTTGGTCGTGATACCGAGCTTAGGCTTCTTGAGCAGGTACTTGCGCGTCCAGTTACCCCAATTGCACTACTTATTGGCGAAGCTGGTGTTGGTAAGACGGCAATTGCTGAGGAGTTCGTAAAGCGTACAAACGAGGGACGCCTTCACATTAGCAACACTAAGTACCTCGTTGTATCACTTGCACTCGGAGCACTATCTGCATTAGACAGAAACAAACTTCAAGCAGCCATTTCAAATGTTCTTGCAGACTTAAAGAGATTTGAGACTAAGGCTCAAGAAGCTCTTAACGACGACCAAGTTAAGGTACTTCTGTTCATCGACGAGGTACACATGCTCGTAACTATCTTTGGAGACGGCACCAAGATTGGTGGCGACCTCGCTAAAGATAAGCTAGCACGCGCCCCAATTCGCGTTATTGCAGCTACAACAAGTCGCGAGTACGATTCAACAATTGCGGTTGACGAACCATTTGCTGAGCGTTTTAAGCGTATTGAGATTCAAGAGCTTGATAGGGACGTTGTTCACGACATCGCTCGAAATTGGTGGAGCAAAGTTGCCATCGGTTGTGATGCTATTAGCGACGATGTAATTGAGTACATTATTGACAACAATAAGACGTACCGACCATCCGAAGCAGAGCCGCGTAAAACGCTTGATACGCTCGAAGATATGGTTGCTACAGCCACGCTTCATCATCGAGCGCCAACAAAAGACGACGTTGACCGAATCTTCAAAGAGCGCTTCTCCATTGAGCTTAAATTCAATATTAATGCTGACAAAGTGTTCAACAACATCCGTTCACAGGTTCTCGGACAACCAGTGGCACTTTATACGTGGAACTTGCTGTTGCACGCCACGGCGTTTAGAAAACGCCAGAATAGCAACAGACCAATTTTTACGTGCTTATTAACTGGTTCAACTGGTACTGGTAAGTCTCAATCGGTCAAAGCGTTAGCGGAAACACTCTATCCAGGTCAACGCGTCCTGGAGACGATTAACGTTCCAGAGTATGCTAACGACGCAGATTCACACCTGTTCCGCGAGCGTCTAGGCGAGATAGTTCGACATAAGCCAAACGCCGTTATTCAGCTTGACGAGTTCGAGAAAGGTTCAAAAACCTTTAAACAGGACTGTCTGTATATTCTTGACGAGGGTATGGTTAACTACACAGTGCTCAACCGCGAAGGGCGAGTTGAGAATATGGAAGTTTCACTGCGTAATACCATCATTATTGCCACCACAAACGCGGGCGCAAGCGTATTCAAAGATGATACAAAGCACTCAACGTCGGAAAATGATATGCACTTTGATAAGGATGGGCGGATTGTTATTACGGCTGGTCAACAGGCGGAAACAGACAGACTGCTTAGTTCACTAAGAGAGAATCTTATTATGGGTAATGGCTTCGCGCCAGAACTTCTTGGACGTTTCGACCAAATTATTCCATATCGAGGACTGTCTGAGCAGACCACCATCGACCTAATTGAGATTAAACTCATGAAGTTGCTCAAAGAAATCAAAGAGGACAATGGAATTGACGTTATCCCAGGCGATGTGGTACAATGGTCTAATTCACAATATGATTGCCGCGCACGAGATATTGTCGTTTACATCGCATATATGTGTGTAGACGTGAAAGATTCTAACGCTGGCGGTGCACGTAGAATTGAAGCTGAATTACAATCAAATGTATTTTACAAAATTGTACAAGCTGCGTGTAAATATCCAGATGTAAAGAAGTTTAAACTCAGTGTAGAGGGCGTCAATAAAGACCTAACGAGAGAGGATGGTACAGACGTGTATACATTGGACAACGAGATTAAGAATGAGGTGAAAGTAGTTCCATATGAATCGTAAAAAAGGATTTGCTAAAATTCTGACAATGTTCATGCTTGTGTTGACGATGTTCATGGCTCCATTTGCGCAAGTTGCACACGCGGCTCCACTATATGGCTGGGGAAGCAATGGCGGAAGTCCATCCGCGGCAAATGCACTTGCAGCGTACATTCTTGGAAATGGTGTAGCTGGTCGTTCGAGTGGTGCCACGGTGTCAATGGATGTCTTGTCAAGGCTTGATAACATACCAGGAGAAAATGGCGGTAGTGCCTATGCTTATGGCGTTAATAATAACATCAATCCTTTTGGTGAAGTAAACCCTAATGCCAATAAAGCAGCACAGAATATCAAAACCCTTTATGAACATGGATATATTCAAGCATTTGATAACGGCGATGACGTTGGAGCAAAACAAGGAACGCTTGCACTCGCCCCAGCAGCTCTCGGAGCATCGGTGTTTGCAATGGCGTTCGGTCTGGTTCAGTCCGTCCAGCAATCAATCGTTAACATCAACCCCGTTAATGTTTTCGGTCTGACCGATGATTCAACCTCTGGTGTCGCTAACGGAATGACTCCTCAGTATGGTGCAGACGACGGAATCTTCGGTGGCACTGTTAAAAAGCTCTTTGCTGACGCTGGCGTAGATGCAAACCTCATTCGTGCTTTTGCTGGTCTTGCACTCACCATCATGATTGCGCTATTCGTACTCGCTCTCATTTCTGGTCTCCGTAATGTTTCACAGGGTAAGAGCGCGTTCTCAAAGGCTGGACAACTCGGTCTTCGAGTGCTCACCATTCTGTTTGCAACCCCATTTGCAGTAGTTCTTATTAGTGGACTTTCGACGCTGAGTGGAAATACCTTCCAAGCAGCATATCAGTCGCTCGGTACTATCAACGATGACTTAATCGTTGACTCTCTGCAATATGCTGGTCTTACAAATTACGATGTAAGTCTGTTACCTAACGGCGGCGACGGCGGAGCATCAGACGTATCAAAACTTAATGAAACATTATCTAAGAAGGCGGGCGGTACCAATCCAAACGATATCGGCATTGAAAAACTTGTAGGCTATGTTTCTGGAAATCAAACCTTTACTGTAAACGATTATCTCTCTTATTTGAGTGATAATTCAAACAACGCAGTCGGTAGACAACCAAGCTCCATATCTGGCATGTCCGAGCAAATTCTTGGCTACGGGTCTCATTGGAATTCAACCCTTAAAGGTCGCAACCTTAATCAAGTCTATGATTTCTCACAGAACGGCGCCGACTCGAACGACGAAGGTAACAAAGATGTCGGTAAGCGCATCAATACCGACGTTAGCAAAGTTGACACGAGCGGCGATGGCTCTAAGAAAATTGATATTCCTACCACGAAAGATTCCGAGCAGCCGACTTGGTTTGCATCTCTTCCATCAGATAAACTTGGCAGCGTTACAAGCGTATCGCTCGATAACCCACGCACTTATCTGTATGCAGCAAATGCGGCTAAGGATGGTTCAAACGAGGAGCTGAACACCAACTCTTATGTCTGGGGTGGCAAGTCGGAGCAAGGCTCTATGGCAGTTCACCCATGGGACGGTTCGAAGCTCACTAAGCTCGACTCTGATAAGGATGAGCCATTTGTAGCCAACATGGTCGCTCGCGCTTACATCAACGCTAATGCTGGCGAAAGTGGCAATAATTTCACCAATCAGTCGATGGTGTTCTTGCTACAGTCCAAGCCAAATTTTAACGATAAAAAGGAAGTTACGTCTCTAACTTACAAGGCTGCTAATACTGGCGGTACTCCTGGTTCTGAGTCTGCAAGCACGGGTACTAACACATACAAGTTTGCACGTTACGTAATTCCACGCGCAAACAAAGATGACCAAAGTTATCTGGTTGGCGCATACGCCAAGCTCAATGTTACTTGGGTAGCGGCTGGTTGGGCAGCACTTCTCGGTCTGCTCTCTCTGGTTACAGGCGTTCTGATTAGCTCAATCGTTAAGGTATTTAAGGGCTACATTCGCGCTCAGTTTACTGGCGACTTCTTCGGACTGCTCGATATGGCAATTTACCTTGTTGGCGCAACAGGTTCGTTCATGATGTTTGCGATTTCTGTCATTCTCGGTTCTATTATCGTAAGTTTCTTCACAAGTTTCATTGCGATATTAACAACTGGAATTACTGGCGCAGCAACGGGCGTTCAGTCCGCGGTCGGAGGTGTCCCAGTTTTCGGCTGGATAGCAAATGGCGTATCAACTATTATGACGACCGTCTTAATGGCGTTCCTGTCACTCATTTCCGTTGCAATTCTGACCTACCCAATTATGAAGATTAGTGTTGGTGGCGGAGAATCCAGAACTTGTAACATTGTTGACCTTATGATTACCATTCCACTTTCAGTCGCAGCTATGATTTCTGATTGGCTGAACGCTAAGAAAGCTCTGTTCTACGGCAGTGATAGCGGTATGCCTAAGATGGGCGAATCTGCACTCGGCGGAGGTCTACAGAAAGACTCTATGCTTGGTAAGGTTGTTGGTGGTGCCACAACTGGTGCTGTCGCAGGACTTACTGGCGCGGCTGTTCTTGGACGAGGACTTGCCCACGCTGGAGTTTCCAGTGTTAAAGATGGCGTGACTGCCGCACACGATGCTCACAAGAGTGGTTCTTCACTTGGTGAAGCATTTAGCATTGGTAGAAGCACGGCAGCTAGCGTTGGTGCATCTCTGGCAGCAAGTTCACTTGGTCATGCAGTTGACACAGCTAAGAACTTTAAGCCTACTGGCGGCAATATCGCAGGTAGTGCGTTCAAGCACCTCAAAGACGTGTCTTCAGAAATGAAGGGCAACGACCGAGTTAACGCACTCAAGAAAGCCTATAACAACTTTGAGTTTACAGGCGGAGACGGAATTAACAATTCCGAAAACGCCGCTGAGGTTGCGCTTGAGGACGGCATGGGGGGTCTTGGTGCTAATGGCGCACTCAATGCTCCAACAGTTCCTCTTGATGCGGTTGTTGACGGCGGCGCCGTAACGCAGGCTAGTGCTGAGAATCTCGATAACTCTCATGTTGGCGACGAACCAGAGACGGTTCAAGACGTCAAGAAGGGTAACAAGAAGAAGCCCACAAGCAAGCGACAGGCTAAGAAAGCAACCAAACAAGCTAAGGAAGCTGAGGAAGCAGCAGCACGCGAGCAGAGAATTATCGACTCAGTTGCGGACAAGATTGAGAAGAACAAGGCGGCAGCTAAGGCTAAACCAAAAGCTCCAGCTCAACCTAAGCAGCGAGTCCAGGCAAAGATTCGCGATGACCGAAAGGCTAAAGCTCAAATAAAACGCTTCTTCAAGGAAAAGGTCGTAGACCATCTTCCAGGCAAGAGTACTGAGGAGCGCGCAGCTATGGCAAACGGCATGGAGCGCAAGATGGCAAGGCTTGAACAGCGTGCCAATAGGCTCAATACAAAGCGCAACCCTAAGAAGTAGTTAAAAATCTTGCCCGTCGTAACGGGCGGGCAAGAATTACCTTGTTGCAACCTCGCGCGCGAGTTGATATAAACGTAAACGTTTACAAAAGTATTTGAAAGGAGGACATATGAATTTCTCTGGCATTATCTCATGGCTGACTAGCACTCAGAGTGGTATCGAAACGCTCATCGCCATCGTTATTTGTATTGCGGCGCTCGGCTTCTCAGTACCACTTGTATTTAAAATCTTTGGCGATTTCAAAGATGGCAATTACACCCAGGCATTTATTAAGATTGCTGCAATTGTTGGTATCTGGATTGTATACATTATTTACTCTGCTGGTAAGTTCAGTCAGTTTGCAAACGTCCTTGGTGGTTCTTCGCTGCTCGGCGTTTAACGAACATTGCAAAACAACTTAATATGAGCTACAATAGTGTCTACTCGAAAATTGAGTAGGCACTATTCATATGTAGAAGGAGGAAAATGAACAAACAACTCAAGCATAGAATAGCTATTTTCTTTTCAATAGTCACGATGATTATTGGAGTTGTACTCATTGGCTACTCGGCATTTCAGTACATTACGCCCATGCTACAGGGTCAAGCCATTGAAGATTTGTATGCTGACGTTGAGCCAGACAACACAGCTCAATTTGACGAAGCTGGTAACTTGATTGAAGCAAATGATGCGCCAGTTAACCCAGACCAACTCGCGCAGAAAGCGCCAGACGCTAAGGCGTGGGTCAAAATAGACGGAACGCGTGTAAACAATCCTGTAGGAATCGCGCCTGCGAACGATGAGGAATATTATCTGTATCGCGATATTTGGGGAAACTACTCCCAATCTGGCACGGTATTCCTCGACAATCAGAGTAGTCTAACTAACCCAACTAAGATTATTTATGGACACAAAATGAACGCGGGTACTATGTTCCACGACCTTGGAGAAAAGTTTACCCAGGCTAACTTTAATGAGCTTGGTACGCTAACTTGGTGGGATAAAGTGAACTGGACAAGCACCTATACGCCAGTCGCTGCAATGAAGGTTGACGCTAACTATACAGATGTTCGCAATACACCAACCATGAGTCCAGAAAGACTTGCTAAATGGGAAAAAGATTTCTACGATAACGCAACCGCAAAGAATGATTCCGCGGATATTACATCACGTCTCGACGGTCATCACAAAGTGATATTTGCTGTTACGTGTAGTGGCTACGCGGCATATGGTCATGACGCACGCACGATTGTAATGTTCGTATCTAATGAAACGGTGTAAAATGAATCGTAAATTTTCTTGCAATGTAACTTGGAAATTCCCCGATGTAGTTGTAAGTCCAAGAAGCGAGTTTGTTCAAAATAGTACATATCCGTACAATAGTGAACATTTGAACAGGCTGGTTTGCTCGCCAGAGCGCGACCTCTTATACGACTTAGTACATGACGACGCAAATGATTTCGATTGTATTAAGGGGTCGATATACGCCTTCGGACATCCAGTGATTGAATTTCTTGAACTACTTAACGAAAATCTGGACGCTGCCGTAGAGGGCGTGAAGGAATCTTACAGAGATAGTCACGATATTCAGAGTGTGCAAATCTGCGACTTTGATGGAACTCTCATTATGACTAAATCAGACCCGCTTTGCATGCACTACAAGCCAGAACTCAATGTTAGTTTCGACGTAATTGTCGAGGGTAATGAGTCTTATGAGAAATTGTACCCAATCGGTTACTCAGTAATTGGAGTAATCACGGCGCTTGTACGACAAAAGACGTTCATGCAACCAAATGGCGTGAAGATTCATGTGGGTGAGTAAAATCGAATAAGATGCTGACGCGGGTTAACAAACGTTAGCTCGCGTCTTTAACATAACAATTAGTGCAAAAATTATCTTAAACCAGCAGTTGCGCGATGTGTAGACTTTGTGATATAATAAACCAATGCTAATGCAGTCAAATAGAAAGGAAATGTATGGCTGATTTTTTCAAGAATGAAACTAAAAGGCGAATTACCGCTGGCATTGTAACGGGCGTGATGGCTTTTTCCACCGTCATTTCAAATGTAGCACCAGCTCTCGCCGAAACCGCTGATACTGGAACTCCGACGACTGCCGAAGCGCCAGCCAATCCAGCACCAGCTGAGACTCCTCAGCCAGCTACCGCTGAGACTGAGACCCCAGCCACACCAACCGCGTCTACAGAGGAGTCCACCCCAGGAGCAATTACTCCAACTGAGGAAAACTCTACAGTAACGGCTGGAACACCAGCAGTGGCAACGCCACCTGCTGCGCCAGCAGCTACCACCGAGAAGTGGGATTATGTATTTGATACTAACGGCGGTTCATTCGCTGACGGCTCGACCACTAAGACCGTTACGCTCGATTCCGATAGCGCATCGGTAAACGCTCCAGCTACACCATCTAAGCCAGGTATGATGTTCGTTGGTTGGTCTGACATTCCAAATTCAGACATCAACGGAACTAAAGGCGTTTATACCGTTGACGCAAGTAACGCATATGAGACTAGCACTACCGACGCAAGTGGTAATGTAACCCACACTCGCACACTTTATGCCGTATACAAGCTCAACATCAGTGTCTCTGGCACGACTGAGCAGCCCGTTTATCGTTTTGACGCTAATGGTGGTCATGCGGCTAACGGCACCGACACAATCATTGAGGTGTCCGCGACCACTGGTATGACCGATAATAATGTCCCAGCACCAACTGTTGTTCGTGATGGATATGACTTTATCGGTTGGGGCAAGAGTTCAAACTCTACTGCAATGTCTAACCTTGGTGTAACTAATGTTAACTTTTTACCAGCCATTGCTGATGAAATGCCAATGACACTTGATAACGACCATAACGGTCATGTATATCATACGGTTTATGCTATTTGGAAGCAGGCTGCAACCCAAGCAGGTACCACTACCACCAATCCAGCAACTACGCCAACTAGTGCACCAACGTCAACAAACATTACCTTTACACAGGGTAACATTCCAAATGTTCGTGATGGCGTGCCAACTGACAAGATGGCTGTTCAGTTCGTAAGCGATGTTTCGCTCAATGGTACTAAGTTTGTTGGTGGCAAGGGTACGAAGGTCACAGCCCCATCTGGTTTAACCGACCCAGACGGTCATACTGTTGTTAAGTGGGTAACTGATGGCGGCAGCGATGAAATGGCTCCAGGTGAGACTCGTGAGATTGATACACTTAACGGTGAGACTTTCCACGCTGTCTGGCAGCCAAAGGACGGCAACGACGATGTTCAGTATCGACTCGTCATTAACGCTAACGGCGGTCACTTCGAAGGCGGCGTTGATGTTATGAATGAGCGTCACGACTTCCTTCCAGCTGACATGCCTAACGTAAAGGCTGCAACTAAGATGACTCGTGATGGTTTCACTCTTGCTGGCTTCTCTCACGACAAGAATGGCACTGTTGCGTCTGCACGCTCTCTAACCGAAGCAATGGGAATCCGCGATGCGGAGCACGTTCCAGGTCACACCAAAGATGGTGCTCTTCCTGGCAAGACTGACGAGGTTTATACCCTCTATGCAATTTGGAAGGACAACTCCCAGGCGCGCACTGATGAGTATCGTTACGTCTTTATGGGTAATGGTGGACACGTCGCAGATGACGAGAACGTCATTCACTCAACCGTTGTTCGTGGTAACGATAGCGATGTAGCTGCAATTTCTGCACCAGCTATGGTTCGTGACGGTTATACCTTTGTTGGTTGGGGCGCATCTAACACATCTACCGAAGCAGAGTCTCTTGGTGTAAACTCCGCTAACTTCTCTGGTATTACTGCTGACGAGTCCGTCGACGGTACTACCGATGTTCATGTTCGTAGGGTCTATGCAATCTGGAAACAGAACACTCCTGCTACACAGCATAAGAATACCTACATCTTTGATGCTAACGGCGGCGCTATCGCTGGTTCTACCGACACAACCTCAACCACTGCCAATGCTAACCCAGCAGAAGCCACTAACGTTGCTGCTCCAAAGGCTGAGAAGGCTGGCTACACCTTCGTTGGTTGGGCAAAAGACCCAGGTGCGTCTACTACCTTCGTTCTCGGTAACGACCACGTAGACTTCTCTAGCGTTGGATTCACCGTTGAGAACGATACTGACGGTTCCGTTGTTCACGTCTACAAGGTATATGCGGTCTACAAGGTTGCAACATCAGATACCCCAGTTACTCCACCTACTCCTGGCACTGGCGAGCACGTCCCAACTGACGGCGTTCCACCAACTCTTGAGCCAGT
>FLSH01460212.1_pt1 | contig 35046 bp, 25 predicted proteins | sample 1550441 | NCBI WGS metagenome assembly FLSH01 (sample SAMEA4031756, study PRJEB14383) | metagenome | biome: human; feature: oral; material: saliva | place: Philippines | collected 2014 | reverse complement strand
GCCCCTCCCCCTTGCCCCTCCCCCAAAGGGAGGGGAGTAGACACCGAGATATCCCTATGGTAGCTACTCTTGAGCTCTCTGAATCAATGGTAATTGCCCGAAGAGAGTAAAAGAGGGGGGTGAACAGCGCGTTATCCCTATATAATTAGATGATTCTGTGGTAAAAATGAAAAAAGCAAAGAAGAAGTCCCTGAACATAGGGGTATCTCGCTATTTACTCCCCTCTCCTTTCGGAGAGGGGTTGGGGGTGAGGCTGTGGGTATCTCGCTATTTACTCGCCTCTCCTTTTGGAGAGGGGTTGGGGGTGAGGCTCTTGTTCAGATACATTGTGGCGATTCTGCTGCTCGTTGTAGGAGTGGGGCAGGGGGCACATGCGCAAGATGTGATAACGAAAGAGACTGCGAGGTGTCTGACGAAGCAGGATTCTTTATTGTCGGATAATTTTGGGCAGAAGGTTGATGGGCAGCTTAAGGGTTCTTATCGTGCTGATACTGTAAGTCTTATTGATAAATACTTTCGTAGGGGTATGTCGAGAAAGGGCATACTGATGATTCCTAAGGGTAAACGACCTGCACCCGAAACCTATTTGAAACGAAGATATATAAGGCGACATCTGAAGAATTTTAAGGCAGGTGCATCGTGTATTGTTTCGAAAGAATTGTTAGAACGATATCATGGCGACTCTATCGGTAAGGCTGATAATAGTCAGTTTATCATGATGAAATCGGAGATGGATAGTGTATTGATGAGAAGTCATGGCGACTTGTCGCGTATCGAAAACGAATTGGGAATCCCAGCAGGTGCGTGGAAACATCGGGTATTAGTGAGGATTGACATCCCCAAACCAAAGAAACTCAAGTTGAGGATGCCGTCGGGTAACGAAGTCGGAGCGAATGTGCTATGGCTTCCAGGTGGACTTCTACCTACTGGATATAAAGAAGCGGTGATAGATAGGATTCCGAAAGGAAGATATAAAGCTTCGTTGATTGAGATTACCCAATGATTGTATAGAAAGAAACTTAAATAAGAGGCTATCGCTCATATTCACCTGATTTAAATGTAATGAATAATGAGGATTAGTATGATAAGGAAGCATAAACCTATGATACCATCAAGGACACGATTGGAAAAGTATTCGGGATTACGAGGGTAAATGTCAACATCTATTAGCTTTAATTCGCCAGTTTCAATCATACCTTGTATTATCTCTTTCTTACTTCTACCCTCTTTGAGAAACATTTCGAGTGTTTGTTGTTGTTCCTCATTCAGGTCTATATCATATGCTTGATTACGTTGAATTTGTCTCTGCTTCCATCTCTTGAATTGTTCTTTGTATGATTCTTTGAAGCAATCAAATACTGGTGATTCAGTTATCAAGGAATGATAACTATAATTATCTCTGATAATAAAGCGATGATAGACGAAGCGAAGTGCAGCACCTATATGAACCAATGTTAAGCCTATAAAGCCTCCAATAATGTCATGCATAGCTTAATACTCACCTCCAATCCCTCCCAAAGGGAGGAGGGCTTAAATAGGGTTATTTGTTATATTATTTATGTTTTGCCAAGTTCAGCTTGCAGAGCGTAAGTGCTTCTTCAGCTCGCCCATCCATCATATAGGCAGGGAAGGAGTAAAGGGCGTTGATAGTCTTGAGGTTATACTCCATAGTCTTGCGTTTTATCCATGAAGATTCGTTTGCGATAACCTTTTCAGGGTCTTTCATCTGAATGGTTATCAACCTGTTACCTTTAAAACGTATTAGGGAGAAGTCGGCAATCTCGTTCCATAATATTTCCTCAGCTCCGCAGATAGAGATACCTCTATCGGTAAATTCTATTTCTTTCTTATGGTTTATGAGAAGTTTTACCTTTTTATAAGCCATAAACAAACCGCCGCCACCAAAGAAGATGATGGAGAGGATGCCAGCAACTCTTATTGTCCATAGTGGATAAGTTGTGGTGGGGTCTTCTACGGTAAGGAGCCATACGCCCAAGGCGGTAAACGCAATACAACCTAAGTAGGCAAGGATTTTCTTTGTCTGATTCATATATTTTTATTGTTTGATATTCTTCATACTCAATGCGATACGTTTGCGACGCATATCTACTTCGACGACACGGACGCGGACGTGCTGATGAAGGCGGATGACTTGTGTGGGGTCAGTGACGAAGCGGTCGGAGAGTTGAGAGATGTGGACGAGTCCGTCTTGATGGACACCGATGTCGACGAAGGCTCCGAAGTTGGTGATGTTTGTAACGATACCGGGGAGTTCCATTCCTATGATGAGGTCGGAGAGGGTATGGACATTCTTGTCGAATTCGAAGACTTCAACCTCTCCACGTGGATCGCGCCCAGGCTTCTCAAGCTCGGTGAGGATGTCGCGGAGGGTGGCCTCCCCCGACCCCTCCGAAGGGAGGGGAGGCAAACTTGTAGATACATTGCTGAGGTGTTGGGGAAGATTTAAAGCGCCCTTATCCTCTCGTGTGCGCATAGGTACTCCCCTCCCTTCGGAGGGGTTGGGGGAGGCTTCTCTCCCCCCTTCGGGGGAGTTGGAGGGGGCTGAGGGGGTAAGGTTATTATATCGTTGGACATCAATTTCTGCCAAGAGTTTCTTATTGCCAATGAGATCCTTTATCGTACATTTCAAGTCCTTCGCCATCTGTTCAACGATGTGATAGCTCTCGGGGTGAACGGCGGAGTTATCGAGTGGGTTCTTGGCATTGGGAATACGGAGGAAACCAGCACACTGCTGGAAGGCAGTATCGCCCAGACGCTTCACCTTCTTGAGCTGGGCACGTGAAGTGAAAGGACCGTGCTCACGTCGGTAATCAATGATGTTGCGGGCAAGGGCAGGACCGAGTCCGCTGACGTAGGTGAGCAAGTGGAGGGAAGCCGTGTTGAGGTTGACACCCACCTGATTGACACAACTCATCACCGTTTGGTCGAGTGAATGCTTAAGCTTTGATTGGTCGACATCGTGCTGATATTGTCCAACACCGATGCTCTTCGGGTCAATCTTCACGAGTTCAGCGAGTGGGTCCATCAGTCGTCTACCGATAGATATGGCTCCACGTGTAGTCACATCCTCGTCGGGGAACTCCTCACGAGCCACGGGAGAAGCGGAATAGATGGAGGCACCGTCCTCGGAAACGAGGAAGATAAATAAGGAAGAAGCGGACTCAACTGGCCCCTCCCCCGACCCCTCCCCCGTAGGGAGGGGAGTAATATGTCTTGTTGATTGTGGTTTGCTATTCGGATTATGGTAATTATCAGTCTGCTTTGCAAAGTTAGGAGACGCATTATCTGTAAATTGCTGTTTGCTTTTAGGCAAGTGACAGTAATCACTCCCCTCCCTATGGGGGAGGGGTGAGGGGGAGGGGCTGGTCGTAGTTGTAGTTTCGGTCGTTATGTTCTCCACAAACTCCTTACTCTCCCTACTTGCCGTACCATTACCAATGGCGATTGCCTCAATCTTATATGTGCGTATCATCCTCTGCAGGGCTTCCGTGGCTTGTCTTACCTGATTGCGTGGTGGATGCGGATAGATAATCTCATGATGAAGGAGGTTACCTTGTTCGTCAAGGCAAGCAATCTTGCATCCGTTGGCAAAACCGGGGTCGAGGGCGAGGACACGTTTCTGACCGAGTGGGGGAGAGAGGAGAAGCTGGCGGAGGTTCTCGGTAAAGACTTTGATGGCTTCTTCGTCGGCACGCTCCTTGCTCAAGGTAGCAAATTCGTTTTCAATGCTCGGATTGATAAGACGTTTGAAGGAGTCTTCAACGGCTTGAGTGACGAGGGTCTGACAAACTCCGTGTCCACGCACGAATTGGCGGGTGAGGCGTGAGATACATTCCTCGCCATCAATCGTGATGCTTACGCGCAAGATGCCTTGGTCCTCACCACGACGCATGGCAAGCAGACGGTGGCTATTGCAACGGCGGAGAGGTTCGGAGAAGTCGAAGTAATCAGCGAACTTCTGCGCCTCCTCGGTATCTTTCATCTTCTTGATTACCTTCGATGTGATGACAGCCCCACGCTGATAAGCTGTGCGAACAGTATTGCGTGCTTGCTGGTTCTCGGAGACAATCTCGGCGATGATGTCTAAAGCCAAAGCCCCACCCGACCTCCCCGAAAGGGGAGGAGACAAACTTGCAAATACTTTGCTGAGGTGTTGGGGAAGATTCAAAGTGCTCTTATTCTCTCGTGTGCGCATAGGCACTCCTCCCCTTTCGGGGAGGTCGGGTGGGGCTCCTCTTCCCCCTTCGGGGGAGCTGGAGGGGGCTTTAGCTTCCTCCATTATCGCCAATGCTAACGGCTCCAATCCCTGTTCACGGGCAATCTGCGCACGTGTACGGCGTTTGGGTTTATATGGTAGGTAGATATCTTCCAACTCTGTGGAATCCATACAAGCTCGGATTCTTGCTTCTAATTCTGGTGTGAGTTTCTCTTGCTCGTGGATAGTCTTGAGTATGGTTTCCTTACGTTTGCCGAGTTCCTTCAAACGGTCATAAAGTTCGCTGATATCAGTTATCTGAACCTCATCAAGCCCTCCTGTTCGTTCCTTACGATAGCGAGAAATGAAGGGAATCGTACAGCCCTCGTTTAGTAAGGTGAGAACTGCCGATACGCTTTGGAGGGGAAGGGAAAGCGAGTGGGAGATGAAGGAAGTAACAGGAGCCCCCTCCGGCTCCCCCGAAAGGGGGAGAGCCCTATTTGCTGAGTGTTCGCTATTGTTCTTATACTCGTTTTCTTTGCTGTATGGTGTTTGTCTAATCATCTTTTAGATACAGATTTATGTCTTGTATTAATCACGATTGTCGGATGTTTTTCTTGCCGTGGATCGTCTATATAAGTAATGATGTTGACAGAGAGGATGTCCGTGGGCTTAATACGCCTTGGCAAAGCCTCCGTTATACGTTGGGGTGAAAGTTTGTAATCAATGATGGTCAGTCTTTTTCGTGGGTTTATTATCTTGCCGTTCAGAATCCATTGGAGTTCAGCAAAGGAATTTGTTCTTATGAAGACAATATCTCTTGGCGTTTTACAGAATGTGATGTTCTTCCTTTGCTTTATTTGTTCTTCTGCTGAGAAAATCTGTATGGACTCGATGGCGTAGGGCGGAATAAGTCCCAGTCTTTTTGCCACAATCTCTTTGGCCGAATCCGACCGCATCTCGTCAATGGTAACGTGCAGAAGGGTGTCGGGTAGGGGTGTGCCATCAATGACGCATAAGGTCTGGGCATGTGTGCTGAGAGTGGTGAACACAGTCAGGATTATACAAGTCAGGGTTCTTTTCAGGTTCAGTTCCATTATAATCTTTTTGTTTGTCAAGATTGTTTATATGCATAAAGCAGGATAGGCTTCTTGCTCTTGTCACAAAGGGCTTCGATTTTCTTCAGCATGGCAGGGCTTGTAGTGAAGCATCCCCACGAAGCATCGGAGAGTGGGAGATAAGACGTGAGATGGTGCATAATACCCACGTATCGGGAACTATGAATGAGAATATTTCTTCGTCTTGCATTGCTGTTTGATGCATCCAACCCATCAAGGGCAAAACGCGGACCGACAGTAGCGGAATAGCCTTTCTCTGCAATCTTGAAAGCTCCAAGACTTGAACATCTGCTCCCCTCCTTATTTGAGAAAATAGGTTTCCACGCACTGTTCCCCTTTCCTTTGCCATGTGCACAGGGACCAGTGTCGAGTACGGACAACGTATTCAGGTCGATAATAGCCATTCGGTCCTCACCTGATGGGCGCGAAAAGTCCACGAGGATGCAGTAGTCTTCGTTAAACCCCTTTTCGTGACAGATCTCCCATACATCTTTGAAATGGCTTTGAAATGAATAGGATTTTATTTTCCAATAGCCCTTTATGCTAAAGTTGAGGATTAGAAGAGAGAGAAGAAAGAAAAAGAAGAAGCGGACCCAACTGGCCCCTCCCCCGACCCCTCCCCCAAAGGGAGGGGAGTAGTATGTTCTGCTCATTGTGGTTTGCTATTAATTGGAGAAGTATTATCTGTAAATTACTGTTTACTTTCAGGCAAGTGACGGTAATCACTCCCCTTCCTTCGGGGGAGGGGTAAGGGGGAGGGGCCAGTTGGTTGGTTCAGCTGGTTGGGGCTTTTTACATCCCCCTCGCCTTGAGCAATCCCTTTGTATCGGGTGCTTTGAGGCCAGTGAAGTCAGAGAAAATCTGCATCAGGTCGCGTGTATTACCACGTGAGAGAATCTTCTGGCGGAAGTCATCACCCACCTTACGTGTCAGTGCACCGTGAGCCTCGAAGTAGTCAGCGATGTTAGCAGCCAGCACCTCACTCCACAGGTAGCTGTAATAACCAGCTGCGTATCCTCCGCCCCAGATGTGGTTGAAGTAAGAGGTAGAGTAGCGTGGAGGAATCTGATTGTTAAGCAAACCCATATCAGCCAGCACCTTCTTCTCAAAAGCTGGAGCCTCCTCAACTGTCGGAACCTCAGAAGGTGAGAGGCAATGCCAAGCCAAATCCACAGAGGTAGCGGCAAGGTTCTCGCCTAATGCGTAAGCAGAAAGGAAGTTGAGCGAACCCAACATCTTCTCACGCAGGGCATCTGGCATCGGTTCGTTGGTCTTGTAATGGCGTGCATAGTGGTTGAAAACCTCTGGTATGCTTGCAAACGACTCATTGAACTGTGATGGCATCTCCACGAAGTCACGTGATACGGCAGTACCACTCAACGTGTTATACTTACAGTTAGAAAGCATACCGTGCAGGGCGTGTCCGAACTCGTGGAACATCGTCTGTGTCTCATCCCAGGTAAGGAGCGTTGGCTGACCTTCAGGAGCCTTGGCATAGTTACATACGTTGTAGATGAGCGGTTTCTGCTGACGGTCACCACTCTGCTTGAGGAAGGCACTCATCCAAGCACCACCACGCTTTGTTGGACGGCGGAAGTAATCGCAATAGAAGAGTGCTAATTGCTTGCCGTCAGCATCCATCACGTCAAACACCTTCATATCTTTGTGATAGGTAGGGATATCCTTACGCTCACGGAAGCTGAGACCATAGACACGGTGAGCCGCATAGAAGATACCATTTACGAGTACGGAATCAAGATTGAAGTAAGGCTTCACGTCATCATCAGAGAAGCTATACTGGTCTTTCTTCATCTTAGCCGAATAATAGAAGCGGTCGTAAGGCTGAAGTGGAGTGAACGAGTTGACAGGTTGACCAGTAGACGAGTTACTTGCGTTAACTTGTTCAGCCGTTAACTTGTCTACTTGTCCACTCGTTAACTTGTTCACTTGTTTATTCATATACTCCTCGATAGCCTTTGTCTGAGCCTCCGACTTAGGTTTGTAAGCCTCAATCATCTGATGCAAGAAGGCATAGACGTTATCCGTATTCTTCGCCATCGTCTTTGAGAGCGAGTAAGAAGCATAGTTCTTGTAACCCATCAGCTGAGCCTTCTCCGCACGCAAGCGAGCTATCTTCACGATGACAGGGAAGGTATTGTAAGCACCTGTGCCATCTGTACGATGAATAGAAGCGTTGTAGACACGCTCACGCAAGCCACGGTTTTCAAGACTTGCAAGGATAGGCTGCTGAGTGGTATTCGTAATCACGATGCAGTAAGGTGCCTTACCACCACGGCTCTCAGCATCTTTCTTACACTGAGCGATATCCGTCTCGCTGAGTCCTGCTAATTCCTTTACGTCGCTGACCCATACGGTAGCCTCATTGGCAGCCTTAGGAAGCATGTCGCCAAACTCCTGCTGAAGCTTTGCCAACTCCTTGTTAATCTCCTGCATACGTGCCATCTTCTCTTTTGGAAGCAAGGCACCAGCGTGGGTGAAGTCTTTGTAAACTACCTCTAACAGCTTCTTATCCTCGCCCTTGAGCGTCTTGTACTCATGGTCATAGACATACTTGATGCGCTGGAAGAACTTCTGGTTGAATTTTATTTCATTCTCAAACTCCGTCATCAGCGGTACGATACTTCCCTGTGCCTTCTCAATCTCAGGAGTCTTGTCAGCCGATACCAGCGCATAGAAGATGTTTGAGATACGTTCCAAGTCCTTTCCGCTCCGCTCGTAAGCTAAGATGGTATTGGCGAAGGTAGGTTTCTGTTTATTGTCCGTAATCTTCTTTATCTCAGCTCTCTGCTCAGCGATAGCCGCTTTGATAGCAGGGAGATAGTCTTCACCCTTGATACGGCTGAAATCAGGGGCGTTGAAAGGTAGCGTACTCTGTTTCATAAGCGAATTGCTGACCGTCTGTGTGGTCTTAGGTCTTGCTTTCTGTGCCTGACCTGTAAGTGCTGTGCAGGCAAGTCCTGCGGCAAGCACAACATTTTTAAGATTCTGTTTCATGTTCATAATATTGGTGGGTGATGGGTGATGGGTGATGGGTGTTGATGGTGTGTAGATTATGGTAATCATCAACACCTCTCACCTACCACCTCTCACCCCTTACCTATTTTACCGCAAACTTACATAAAAAAAACGAGATTATGAAATTAATGGGGTGGGAAATGATGGGTGATGGGTGTTGGGTGTTGGGTGATGATGATGTGTGGGGTTGAATGTTGGGTGTTGGGTGATGAATGTTGAGTGTTGATGATATGAGGGATTGAATGTTGGGTGATGGGTGTTGGATGTTGGGTGATGAATGTTGAATGTTGATGATATGAGAGATTGAATGTTGGGGGATGGGTGTTGGGTGATGAATGTTGAATGTTGATGATATGAGAGATTGAATGTTGGGGGATGGGTGTTGGGTGATGAATGTTGAATGTTGATGATATGAGAGATTGAATGTTGGGGGATGGGTGTTGGGTGATGAATGTTGAATGTTGATGATATGAGAGATTGAATGTTGGGGGATGGGTGTTGGGTGATGAATGTTGAATGTTGATGATATGAGAGATTGAATGTTGGGTGATGATGATGTGTGGATTTACAATGAACTTTATAGAAATCATTAACACCCACCACTCAACACCCACTACTCACCATCCACCACTCCTCAAAATATATTGACAAAATATGCAAAGTAAACGTGGGGGATGGGTGAAAAAACGAGTTGTTTGAGAGCCTTCGTAAGTTCTTTGTTATCAAATAGTTGTAAAGATGGATTTCAAAAGGTGCTTTATGAGGGTTCAAAAGGGCGTTACTAAGGGGCTTAAAGGGCATCTTTTGCAAGCTAAAAGGGCGTTGTTTGCAAGCCGTTTGGTGGTCTTTATAAACTCAAAATGTGAAAAATTAGGACAAAATGCGTCTTCAAAAGTTAGGGGGTGATAAGCTTTGCCACTTGCGTTTAAGAGCTTAGAAATGTCAAACAGAGCAACTTAGGTTTCTTGTTGCAAACTTAGCGTTGTCCTGTATGTCTTATTATATAATAGCATTAGTTTATCATTGATGTTTCGAGAGAACTAAAGTAATTTGAAGATAACCATATCATTAAAAAAAAGAGTTAAGCCAATAACCTCTAATATCGTAGCTTAAGTTGTACGACATAAAGGTTGTTGGCTTAACTCTTTCTATATTCTCAATGATGAAGCTTACTCGAATGGCTGAATAATCAAACCATTAGAAGGAGAAGCGTCTTGTAAAGCAGCAAGACCTTTATTAATTGTTAGGGCATAGCTACCCGTTTGATTTGAAGGTACAGCACTTGATGTCCAGTAATAGCCTGTGATACCAGCAGATTGGAACTTATAGTTATTGGTACCAGTGCTATAATAGCCTAAGAAAGGAAGGTAGAAATATTGGTTCATCTCTGTGATAACAGGGAGTTGCTGCGAAGCCGCTTTTGCAACTCTCGTGTAAGTGTCACGCAGATCAGTCGAAGCGTTATCAGGATGATGACTGTCAGAGAATCCAGCAATATTTGCTTTCTTCTTAAACCACATACCACCCTTATAGAGATAGCCCATTGTTGACCAAAGCTCATCAGCATCATAATGCGGATCACCCTTCAGCACATACCATGCCATCTCATTGGCATTAGGGAGAGCTGCAAAATGAGCGGTTGTAGCATCAAAACGTCCTGTTGTTGTACGAGGGCGATTGTAACTATCGCTTCCAGGTAGTGGATAATTTTGACTACTTGTAGTCAGGAATTTCGTTGGCTGCCATGGGTCAGCACTGTTCCATTCATGTCCATCCCAGAAGTTCTTCTTTGCATCCCAGAGATAATAGTTGGTACCGCCAAAGTCGTTGATGTTAAGATTTGCAGTAATGTCATGTATTGAACCCGGAACAAAAGTAAGTGTAACATACTTGGTTACAGTACCATCAATAGAACCTTTAGGATTATCTGTTGTGTTACGGAGCCAATAACGAATACGAAGGTTGTGTGTTCCTGGAGCAATTACGGCGTAAGACGCGTTCTTACTCATGTCAGCAGTAGTATTGTCAATATCAAAACCACTTCCAGTCGTAAGTGTGATGGTCTTTGAACCACCAGAAGCAAGTGAGAGTGTACCGTCTGTTGCAATATTGTAAACACCAGCGATGTTATCCTCTGATGATATTTCAATCTTTATAATCTTACTACGATTCACATAAGCATTACTTGAACGAGGAATAAGACAGATGTAAGAAGCCTTATGTTCAAGGGTAAATTTATAATCATTACCCATCTTTGTAGCGGTTGCTATACCACAGTCACCCGACTCACCAGCGTGGTCGAAGTTGTTTGGAGCAGACTGTGTTTGTTTGTTCTTAATCTCCACTTGTGGCTGTGAGCCTCTCAAAGCCTTGTTCGTATAAACTACATCATGGGTCGTTCCAGTGTATCTACCAGGGAGTTTAAATAATGCATTCGACTTCTTTGAAGCGATAGGGAAAGTAGCTGTGGCACTCTGGCGCCACTGCCCAGAATTATCTTTCACGAGAATGTTATCAGTTTCTTTCCAGATAACAGAAGCACCGCCCCCCTTTGTGTGGTCGTAAATAATTGTACGAGTTGCAGCACTCTCTTGAGAAATACCACTGAAAGTCATTGAATCCTCTACAGCATTACGCGTCTTCTGCGAGCCCTGCAATATATCTTCATTTGAGCAACTGGTAGTTAAGGTAGCACCTGTCAATGCACAGCCTACCCATGACAACATCAAACGTATAGTTTTAATCTTCATATCTCTATTTATTTCTTACTCGTTAAGTGTGGTTAATCTTATATGTAAATAACTTATTCACTCCAATTATTACTTACACTCACTACATCTTCATCATCCCAGAAAGGTGATTGTTTTGCATCGCCAGCACCTTCACCAGGGTTAATACGACCAGCATTACCACTGGCACTTTGCAAAATGGATTCTATATTTGTATTCAACAAATTACATTCTGGCTTTACGTACAGACTACGTTCTGATTTTTCCTTCTTGTTCATCTAATTTGAATGGCTTAATTTTCTACTATTATCCTACTACGAGATATCAATCTTATATGCTTAAATGCACCTCTGATTATGATACAATCGTGGCTATTACTCCACATCATATATCGCCGTAGTTTTAGTTTTTGGGTTAATTTGTGTGCAAAGTTAAGAAAAATAGTTGAAAGCAACAAATATGATAGTGGAATTAATACAAGGGAAAAGTAATAATAACTTTTTACTAATATCTGATAGGTTGACAATTACCTACGCTGAATAATCACGTAAATGATAACGGGGGCGCCGATGAGTGGGGTGACAGCATTAAGTGGGATTATACCTGATTCGCCAGGAAGATAACAAATAAAGTTGCAAAGTAAAGCGATTACAGCACCGCTCAACACTGTTCCTGGAAGAAGTATCTGATGATTCTCAGTACGGAATAAGAGGCGGGCTATATGTGGAATAGCTAACCCGATAAATGAAATAGGACCACAGAAAGCGGTTGTGATGGCTGTTAGCAGACCTACGACTACTAATAGTATATTGCGAATCTGGCGTGTGCTAATCCCTAAACTCTCTGCATATTGTGGTCCTAAGAGTAGGATGTTCAGTGGCTTTACCAATAAAAAAGAAGCTATAATACCTATTAAACAGAGAATAGAAAAAAGAGGGATATGATTCATTGATACAGCTCCAAAATTACCCATTCCCCATACCATATAGCTTTTCACGCCTTCTTCTGATGCAAAGAAATTCAAAAGAGAAACAGCTGAAGAAGAAACATATCCCACCATAATACCCACTATCAGTAATAAAACACTGTTGCGCACTAAAGTGGAAAGGAACAAGATGAGTGCTGTCACAGAGATTGCTCCAACGAAAGCTGCGGTAAGAATGGCAAGAAAGCCTGAAACAGTAAAGATAGAAGTAGAGACAGTCCCACCCAATAGTAGCATCACCAAGGCAACACCTAAGCCTGCGCCAGAACTGATACCAAATACATCTGGACCTGCTAAAGGATTGCGAAAGGCTGTTTGAAGCATTAAACCACAAACTGACAACGATGCTCCACAGAGTATGGCAGTGAGTGTTTGAGGGAGTCGGTTCTCTAAAATAATATATTCCCAGCTTTCTTTTCCCGTAAAACGACCACACAGAATATCCAATACATCAGCAAAGGGAATCTGAACAGAACCTGTTGTAAGGTTCAATCCAAACAGAAGTAGGATACTTGTTGCTAAGCATATAAAAAGAAGAATATTCCGTCTCATTATCTTATCGTTTCGGTTCTATCAATCTTCTAACTTCTGATAGTAACGCAGTGGGGCAATCTTCAAGTCGGGATGGAAAAGTTGAATCAAGTCTGAGAGCAACCAATCGGGACGCCAGCTGACCTCCTCAAAGTAGGGTTTACTATCTACCTTACAGCCATATATTTCCTTTGTCTGATAAGGTTTTAGCTTTGCGTAACCTTGATATTCTGCCAATAAGACTCGGCGATTGAAATTACCATTATAACTTAATATCCAAAAATCACTTTGTGCGAACTTATCCAAGATCGTTTCGAAAGGCATTGCAAGACTTCCACTATGCTTATCATTTGAATAAGCATAACGTCCATGTGCATCTTTATATAGTAAACCCACACTGCTCTCGCCACCCGGTAGATACCACACAGCACCTACTTTTCTGTCAGGTAAGACACTACGAGTAACCTTACTTTGACTTGCCTTTTGGCTTAAAGACTTATAGTTTTGTTTAACAACAGCAAATAAAGAGTCGGCTTCATGCTCCCGCCCAAAGAGAATACCATAAAACTTCATCCATTCAGCACGCCCTAAAGCAGAACGTTCCATGTAGTCGGCACATTCAATTATGGGTACTCCTATCTGTTCTAAACGGCCATAACCACCATTGTTTTCAAAGGGAGAAAGTAGTATTGCATCTGCATTTAGGTCTATAATTCGCTCTACATCAGGCTTCATTGCATCACCACAGTCTACAATGCCGCCCTTTATTCTTGCGCGTTTCTGAATATCTGGGATAATCATATACTTCAAATCAGCAACACCAGCAATCGCTTTCTGTGCATGAAGCATCTCAACAAGGTTTGCATGGGCTGTCGTGAAGATAACACTCTTGCGAAGGGGAATGACAACTTTTGTTCCGTCGTCAGGAACGTTTACATCCTTTCCGCGTTCAACAAGGTAGTAAGTATGTAGAACGGTTCCTGCTTTCCAAGGATTCAACAAACGTACAACCACATAATCTTTCGTACGTTCGATTGTAATATTTCGAGCATACTGTAGTTCTGTTTTGTCTCCTTTCTCTCCTTTCTCGCTTTTATCAGCCACTTGCTTTTGATGATTACCACACGATAAAAACAATAAAATGGAGAGGGTAAATACTAATAACTGCCGCATAAACAAAGATTTATCATGCAAAAATACAAAAAAAGAAAGATTCTTTTGCTTGATAAGAATATTTTTTATACTTTAGCCCACAAATCTATTAATCAACAATCTAATTTTATTAAACTAAACAACTAACACCATGGCAGAAGAAAAGACTAACGAACTTGGTAATCACATTGAGATGAAAAAAGTCTGGGAACTTTTGGCGATCGTCGTGGTTACAGCCATTATTTGGAATCTTCCCACAAGTAGCTTTGGCATTGATGGGTTGACCGTAGTACAGCAACGCATTATTGCAATCTTCGTGTTTGCCACCTTGTCGTGGCTAACAGAGTGTATCCCTGCATGGGCAACGTCGCTGAGTATCATGTCTATTATGTGCGTCACTGTATCCAAGAATGCTTTTGGAGTATTCAAAGGTGACGGGATTGGTGAGTTACTTGACTCAAAGGAAATCATGGCTTCCTTTGCTGACCCTATCATCATGCTCTTCCTTGCGGGCTTTATCTTAGCGATAGCGGCATCGAAGTCGGGACTTGACACGCTCTTGGCACGTAATCTTATTAAGCCTTTTGGTAATAAGAGTGAGAATGTTCTTTTGGGATTCCTGCTTATTACAGGACTCTTCTCTATGTTCATCTCAAATACTGCAACAGCGGCATTGATGCTTACTTTCCTTACTCCAGTCTTTGCAGCGCTACCTGCTAATGGTAAGGGACGTATTGCCTTGACAATGTCTATTCCTATTGCAGCCAACCTCGGTGGTATGGGAACACCGATTGGAACACCTCCTAACCTTATTGCCCTTAAATATCTCAACGACCCAGCTGGGCTTAATATGAATATTGACTTCATGCACTGGATGGCTTTCATGGCACCGCTTGTGATAGTTCTGCTTTTGTTGTCATGGAGAATTATTCTATACTTCTTCCCATTCACACAGAAGACTATTCATCTGAAGATTGATGGTGAGGTACACCGTGGATGGCGTATGTGGGTTGTTATCGTAACCTTTATTGTAACAATTCTTCTATGGGTAATTCCAAAGGATGTCACAGGTATTGACACTAACACCGTTTCAATGATTCCAATGGCAATCTTTGCTATCACTGGTGTTATCACTGCTAAGGATATGCAGGAGATTAACTGGAGTGTCATCTGGATGGTTGCTGGAGGTTTTGCTATTGGCTTGGGAATGAACGGTTCAGGCTTGGCAGATGCTGCTATTGAGAGTATTCCATTCGGCAATTGGAGTCCTATCGTTATCCTTGCTATCTCTGGTTTGATTTGTTATTTCCTTTCTAACTTCATTTCAAACACAGCAACTGCAGCGCTGTTGGTTCCAATCCTCGCTGTAGTATGTCGTGGTATGGGCGACAAACTTGGTGGTATTGGCGGTACAAGCACTGTCCTCATCGGTATTGCCATTGCTGCCTCTACTGCAATGTGTCTCCCTATCTCTACGCCACCGAATGCGATTGCTTACTCAACAGGACTTGTGAAGCAGAATGATATGCTTAAGGTGGGTCTGACCAGCGGTCTTGTATCCCTCATACTGGGTTACATCTTACTTTATTTCATTGGTCAGATACACTTCCTTGGATAAGGACTTCGCTCCCTATAATCATATTTATATCAGAATATTATGAGCAAGTTGTTTAATTACTTAGCACTACTCTTGGTTGTATTACCTTTCGCGAGTTGCCAAGAAAAGAAGGCGGAGGCAAATGTTCCGAAGTGGATTCTTTCTATGGTAAGTGATAGTAAGAATACAAGTGCTGAGACTGACTTCTCAAATATATTGTCTGACAAGAGCGTTCCTTACATTGGTTATATCGGAACGGACTATCAGAAGTTCTCGATAGACATTCAAAAAGTACAACGAACGGATGATAATCAATACAACGTCAGTGGCATTACTGTTGTCAAGAACAATCGTTGTAACTTCCGTGGAACCATTGATATCGTTGAGAATAGGGAATTTACACATCCTACGTATGGTGTAGACGACTCTATGAAAGGGCAGTTTAAGCGTCGTGGGTGTAGTATTGCGAAATATAATTTAGAAGAAGAAACCTGCCAAACAGGAAGTGGTGTCTTCACAGGTTATCTGCTGTTCTATTGGTATGAAAACAACGATGGTAAGTTCGTTTATGACGATATCGATAGCCATTCGGACTCCTATTGTAATAACCAATATGCAGGAACATGGAAAAGTAACAAGACAAAAAAGTCTAAGCCATGTGCATGGGGGCAATACCGAGTGCCGAACAGTGGTGATCTTGACATAGGGGCAGGAGAGTTCTCTGTCAATCCTAAGTATGCTAAGAACGGCTGGGAAAAGTAGTAAGGGGTAAGTAAGCAAGCCGTAATATTATTCGCTTGGGCTCTACTACAACCAATAAAACTTGTACAGACGACGTCACACAAAGGTAAGACGCCTATCTGTAAATATCCTATAAAAAGGGGGTACACGCTCTGTGTACCCCTTTTTCATTTCTCAGATACACGTTATTTGCAGGCTAATTCTTTGTTTTCAGAAAATAAATACGTATGTTTGCAGCAGTTTTCTATAACATTTAGTAAATCCAAGAACATGATAATAGCAGATTTAAGCGCATGCCATCGCTACTTTGGACTACACCCAAGAATGAAGGAAATGCTGGAGTATATCCTCCAACATGATTTCAGCCAACAAGAAGCAGGGCGCATAACCCTCGATGGTGACGACCTCTTCATCAATTTAGACGATGTAGAACTGAAACGTAAAGAAGTGCAACGATTAGAGTTCCACCAGAACTATATTGATATTCAAGTACCCTTATTGCAGGATGAGACAATGGGCTGGACAGCCTTATCTGACTTAGATGAGCCTGATATTGCCTATAATCCTGACCGAGATTGCGGCTTTTATACACAAGACGCAAAGGAATACTTCCGTGTTAAGCCAGGGCAATTCACCATCTTCTTCCCAGAGGATGCCCATGCACCTATCATTGGAGAAGGGAAACAAAGAAAGTTAGTGGGGAAGATTAGGGTATAAGAGGAGCCTCCCCCGACCCCTCCGAAGGGAGGGGAGTTCAAAAGGATGTACGCTGCGCACATGTGGTGCTAAGCTCCAGCAAGATTTTAAGATTAAACAGCATGAAGTAAGATGTACGCTGCGCACATGTGGTGCTAAGTTCCAGCACACTTGGTGCGAATGCTTAGCACAAATGGTGTTGAGGCTTAACCACATTATTATATGTTATTAACGTAAGAGCGTATAGACGTTTGGGAGGGGTTATATTGCCAATAAAAACAATTGACCTACAACTAAAGTGCGAAGATTCACTTACTTTAGTTGTAGGTCAATTACTTTTATATAAATTGGTTATGAGCTAATGTCTTACATCTATAACCTACCTATTTGATTTTACAAAAACAAGGATTGAAATCTTAATAGCCTATACCAAGCTTTATCCTATTTGCCTCCCCTCCTTTCGGAGGGGTCGGGGGAGGCTTTTTTTTCATTAGAAATGCACCCTAAAGTCTACACCCATTTGGAATGGATTACCCCTCTGCGCAAAGGTGTAGCGTGTACCAGTGGCAGCACTCTGAACAGCAAAACTGTTGTATTTCGTATCTGTCAGATTACGCACCCAAAGGTTGACATGCAGCGGACCAAAGTCAGCATCGGCATGAGCACCTAAGACAGCATAGAAGTTCTGACCGATAGAGTTCTGCTCATCCCAGTAAGTCTTGCCCTGTGCAGAGAGGTTGAGTCCCACCGTGATACTGCGCAAATGGAAACGATTTGATGGGTCGAGCAAGGCTGCAGGGTCAACGTCTATGCGGTAATCAGCATTGGCACCCAGTGTATGCTGTGGCACGAAAGGAACACGCTTATCCTTATAATTAACTGTTCCTACTCCAGCGATAGAGTCGTTATACTCATCAAACTGAGCACTTGTAAAGCCATAGCTAAGACCATATGATAGTTTATTGTCCAAGGCTACACCACGGAGTGTTGTCTCCAAACCACAAGAATGACTTCGACCTGCATTTGTCATCACACGTCCGAAACCATAGTTGCCAGCCATTACAGAGAGTTGCTGATTGCGAATCTGCATATAATAAGCAGCGAGGTCAAGATGAAGTTGGTTGTTCAAAAGATTAAGATGCGCTCCCACCTCATAGTTCCAGCTTGTCTCTGGCTTATATTCGATTGTCTTTGCAATGCGCTCATAGTAAGCCTCATCATGTGCAATATCCACATCAGCACGTGCCTTATTGGCAGCTTGTGAGGTCTCAGTCTGCAAGACATCAGAGAACATTTCGAAGTTATAACCGCCTGCACGATAGCCCTTTGACCATGTCACATAGACATTGCTACCATCCTGAAGACGATAAGTCAAGCCAAGTTTTGGAAGGAACTGTTTGAAATTATCATGCTCACTATGCTTCAATGCTGAAGTGATAACAGGATTAATGGTTATGCCCATCACACTTTCCTGCAATGCTACACGCGCAGATGTCTCATAGTCAATGCTTACACGCGAATAATCATAGCGTAACCCCAAAGTCGCCATCAAGCGATCAGTAAGCTCAATATTACTCTCATGGTAAACACCTAAGTTGAGGGTTGGCGTACGGAAGATACCCGGAACAGGGTCCATTGTCATATTTATATTGACACCACCTGCCGCAGCAATAGCTGCAGCCGTGCCTGCACGTGCCGTTTTGTTGGCAAGTTCCTCTGACATTCCACCTGCAATCAATCTCTGTGCCATACCCCTTGCCATCGCATTGAGCATACCGTTATAAGCATAGTCGGTAATCTTCTTAGACAGGTAGCTGTTCATGTCTTGGTCGAAATAAACAGGAGCCGTCGTCTTCAACCATTGATAAGAACCAAAAGCACCGAAGGTCCAATGCCACTTGCTATTATTACGGCTCTTGATAGAAAGTTCCTCTGTCACCGTATTCCCTAATTGACGCTGTGTAAGGTGCATGAAGTCCTGCGGACGATAGTCTATATCCATGAGCATATAGTCACGGAGGAACTGCCAAGAAGTCATCGAATTGATATCAAATCCGTTTCCTGCATATTTAATACCCAGCCCTGTATTGATGATATTACGGCGGTAATTGCCTTGACGATTTTGGTTAGGCGATTGCGTACCAGCCTTCAATCCATAAAGCGGTGAGGTGATTGTGGCAGAAGATAGTTCGTCTTCTGTCACCACCTGACCATATGGAAAGCCATTCTGACGAGTATATTGATAGTCAGTAATGAAGTCAAAGTTAAGTCTGTCTGTTGGACGCCAAAGGAAACGGCCCTTACCACCAAACTCATTGATAAGGTCGGCATGTGAGCCATCATACTGATTACGGAAGAATCCATTTTGCCCTCCATAGAAGCCAGCTACCGAGAATGCCATCTTATCATTCAGTTTCTCATAATGACTTGCCTCAATCTGACGATGCAGTTTCGTACCAATCGAGAGTTTTACATCCGTCCCTTGATATTGGAAAGGGTTACGACTATAGAGTCGAATCAGTCCACCTTCGGTATTCATACCATAAAGTGTACCCTGTGGACCATGTAGAACGTCGATGCGGTCGATATCGTATGTGTGGAAATTAAACGCACTCTTGCTTAAGATAGGCATACCATCTACATAAATACCCACGGCTGGTGAGTAGACACGTGAGCCAATACTGCGCATATATATAGAAGATGTGTAACGGCTTCCGTACTCAGGCATAGAGAATGAAGGAACGAACACAGAGAGATTACGAACATCCTGCACATTGAGGCTACGAATCAAACCGCCATTGAAAGAAGTGCTGCTCAATGGTTGCTGGCGCAGACGGAAAGCCTCCTTTGGTTGGTCTATGACGACAACTTCGTCAATATCATAGACGCGAGAAGTATCTCCGCTTTCGATAATGTTGTTAGCTTGCATTCCTATCGGCAAAGATGACGCCATTAAAAGGGCAAAACTAAGTTTAGACTTAATCATATAATCTTATTTCTAATGTTTTTATAAATCGTTAATGATGACAAAGGTAAGCATAAAAAACATAATAAACAATCCTAATTTATTAGGAATATTACAAATATTCTGTTGGAATACAGCCATATAAGTTAGATTGGATTAGAATGAAGAAAGGACTTATTCTATCAGCTACCACTTATAAATGTGTCAGGATTTTATCATTATGTAAAAATCAATACATGATGAATTGGACTCGAATAGATGCCCTTTAGGATTCTAAAAGACGTCCTTTTGAAGTCTTACTAACGCCCTTTTGAAGTCTAATTAGGCACCTTTTATTTTGCTGTTTGGTAACAGTTTGATTTCGTGTTACTTATGTGGAAAATAAAAATAGCCGTTTTTACCCTAAGAATAAGGTAAAAACGGCTATCGAGATGTAAATAAAATTCTAAACTAATGGAAGCCTATTTCCGATGTAAAGTCTGTTGAAAGTTCTATCTAACGCGTACTTTTTATTACTCATTTACAGCTCCACAGTGTGGACATCTTCCTTTTCTATGAAGGCGTACACCACAGTTTCCGCAGTAATAAGTCTCGCTACTCTTGCGTAGATAGATGCGGAAGGCATAATAGATATAGGCAATGAGAAGTGGATAGCCTATATAATATAAAGTGAGTACAGAAAAAACGATGTAATTCACGGCACATACTGCACCTAAACCGCTAAGATAGAGTAGGGCTTCTCCCGACTTCAATAGTCTCCGTACATCGTCAATCGTAGCAATACTGATGATGAGCATTGCCCAGACAAGAACTAAGAATATATTGAGTAATATGGGTTGTGAGAAGGGATTAAGGGAGGGGTGGAAGTAGAACTCACGCCATGTCTCGGGCGCAAAGAGCTGAATGCTTGCATAGAAGGCTGCGGAAAGTGCCACGATGACGGCTAACAGCGTGGGATAGAACGAACTAATATCATTAAAGTGTACGATGTGTGCGTTCTTCTTCAATATCTTACGTGCCAAATAACCTACACCCATGATTGAGATAACAATCAAGAATATGAGTAAGTGAGTGTTTGAGAATGTAGAGATAAACTGCGAAATCGGGTCTGCTGGGTCTACTTGTTTTAACAAACGGGACTCATGAATCCAGCCAAAGGCATAGTCTTCCGTTGCAATCTGCACCCAAACTGAGTCCTGCTTGTCAATGGGGAGAATACGAATATCAGCCACAACAACTTCCTTTCCGTTCTTCACAGCGAAGGAATCTGTTTCCATCTTGTTTACAGCCTCTTCTGGTTGTTGACGAAGAAGCATCAATGAGTCTGCCGTTACAATAAAGTTAAACCCTTGCGAATAATGGTGTTTTATGCGAAAAGCCAGGGAGTCTACCTTGCTTCGTGTGCCACTCCATTCTATGTCATCACTGTCATTATCCTTCAAAATAGAGTCGCCTTCTGCTTCTATTCGCCGAGAAATCTGTGCCTCTTGAATACTATCAGGCAAGCGGAAAGACGAAGGAGTCTTCTTATGATAACAACCTGTAAATAAGAAGCTAAGTAGTAAGAGGAGGATTCCTCCAACGATACCGCAGCGTAACCTAACACAGCTGTTAGTCTTCTTTGTTATTGAAGTCTGCACAGGTTCTTTTCCCTCGGGATTCCATTTATTCGTAATCATGATGATAAACTATGGGTTATGATTTTCAATTACGTAACGTTGCACACATTCATCTGACAGTTCTTGCAGTCGAACTCTAAGCGGAAACGACGCTTATCAGGGAGTTCAAGGAAGAGTGGTTCACGCCAAGTAGGTTTTTGTCCACCACGTTTCACACAATAGCCGAGTGAATAACGGATGCAATGACGGCACTGCATTAACAAGTGAGAAACCGCTTCTTTATCTCCCTTGATGGAGAATGCCTTGTTTGATGAGTCAGAACCATTGGTGGCACCTGTAGGATATTGAATCTCAAAAGCAGGTTCGGCTTTGGTTAATCCCTGCTGTTCATAGAACTTGCGGGCAGCATCATTAGAGATGTTATACAGATAAGGTAACTGCTGATATTGGGCTGGATTCACCATCGATATATGTGGTTTATGGTCAGACACCTTATCCACCAATTTCCGATGAATTGTCACACGCTGCATATTCAGTATCTGCTTATCAAGTTCCTCTACCACCATACGACGGAGTTCGGCAAGCAGACTGCTTGGGATGAAGTATTTATCAGCCCCGTCAACTATCTCTACCTCAGAGCATTCATATACCGTATTGCCCAACTTAGTGAGCTGACGTATGATGTTATCACGCTGAGGCTTTTGGGCAAGTTGGAGACCTCCCCCAGCCCCTCCAAGGGAAGGGGAGAGCCTAACGGGATGTTCGTTGGATATTCGTTGGTGAAAATTATAAGTGGATGAAGAATCTTGTGAACAATCATTAGATGCCGATTCATGAGAGATATGGTTAATCCTATCATCTATCACCTCTGCTTTTGCCCATATTGTCCCATGACTATCCGTTAGGCACTCCCCTCCTTTGGAGGGGTTGGGGGAGGTCCCAAACCACATCTTAATCGCAATCTTACGTTCAGCAGTCTTACCACTCAACTCCTTATCAAATGCTTGGTCCTGATTACGATACAGTCCCATACCTGGCTTTAAGCCTCTTGGCATCTTAAAAGGATAGAGTCTATTACCAACAGCACGGTTCACACGGAATCCTTCCAAGCGTGTCGACTGGCTGTCAGCGTCACGTGAGAGGAAACATAATCCGTCACCATTTGCAAAGTTTGCAGTACTTGACACGTTAAAACTATCTCGTCTTATCTCCTTTACCCGACCAACAAACTCGCCCAATGCCTTTGGGGTATCGGGTGAGAAGATATCTGCCTGTCTACCTTTGAGGAAGTAATTCGTATAACCGCGGTTGAAAGTCTTCTTCAAATCGGGTGTAAACGAATAGCGCACACGTCCCAAAGAAGCACGACGGAACTCGCCTGGATGCTTACTGATAATCTCATCAATGCGTTTACTATAAGCCGAAACGACATTCTTCACATAGTTGATATCCTTCAGTCTTCCCTCAATCTTAAAGGCACAAGCCCCTGAACGCATCAGTGTTTCAAGGTTCTCTATCTGACTCATATCCTTCAATGAGAGAAGATGGCGCTGATGTTCGATGGTCTTTCCGTCTGAATCTTTCAAATCAAACGCCAATCGACAGAACTGTGCACACGCACCACGATTGGCAGATCGACCAAAACTATACTGTGAAACATAACATACACCACTATAACTTACGCACAATGCACCGTGTACGAAGGCTTCCAACTCAAGCTCAGGCAAACGCTTATGGATGTCATTTATCTCTTCAGCAGACAGCTCGCGAGCAAGTACGACACGGTCAAAACCCTGCTGACTCAGCCATTGAGCCTTCTCCCACGTACGTGTGTCACATTGTGTACTGGCGTGGAGGGCTACCGTGTCAGGCACTATCTCCTTCACCTTACTCATTAACCCCATATCCTGCAGGAGGAAGGCATCTACACCAACGTCCACCAATTCACGTACCAAAGCAAGTGTCTCTTCAAACTCATCGTTATAGATAATCGTATTGATAGTTACGTGAACCGTGGCACCATAGCGGTGAGCATATTCGCATAGCTTACCAATATCCTCCACACTATTGCCTGCAGACTGACGTGCTCCGAATCGAGAAGCACCGATATATACGGCATCAGCTCCGTGTTCAATAGCTGCCATTCCACATTCGAGGTTCTTGGCTGGGGCAAGGAGTTCGATTGTGTTGGGTGTTGGGTGTTGGGTGTTGGGTGTTGATGATTGCATATTGTTGGGTGATGGGTGTTAATTGTTGGGTGATGATGAAGTGTTTATAGGATGGTGAGTGATGAGTGTTAATTGTTGGGTGATGATGAAGTGTTTATAGGATGGTGAGTGATGAGTGTTAATTGTTGGGTAATGATGAAGTGTTTATAGGATGGTGAGTGATGAGTGTTAATTGTTGGGTGATGATGATTACATTTTGTTTGAGTGATAGATGCTAAGCAAAATATCCATTCATCATCACCTATCATTCACTATCTAACACCCAACTCACCCAATTCATAAACAGTAAATTAGCGTGTGAACGCCAAGTAACCAGTGGACCTTTATCTGGATTATCCTCACGGTAATAATACTTTGGCACTTCAACATCGTCACGCTTACCAAGGTCACGACGATACTCTGTGTCAAGTGTATCGGGAGCATACTCTAAATGGCCTGTTATAAAGAACTCACGTCTACTGCGTGACCTTACGATAGACACTCCACTCTCTTCCGATTCAGCAATAACTTCAAGGTCGTCAACACGCTCAATGTCCTCACGCCTTACCTCTGTATGACGGCTCTGAGGCATACGGAAGACATCATCAAAGCCACGGAAGAGAGGCTGTTCGGGTTTTAAAGGAATCGTAGGGAAGATGCCAAACATCTTCTTAGGTAAAGGATATTTTGGAATATCATAGAAATGATAGATCCCTGCCTGTGCCGCCCAACAGATGTAAAGCGTTGAACGCACATTCTCACGTGCCCAATTGAATATCTCCTGTAGTTCTGTCCAATAGTCCACCTCCTCAAAAGCCATTCCCTCAACAGGTGCACCAGTGACTATCATTCCGTCAATCTTCTCCTTGCTAAGTTCCTCAAGCGTATGATAGAAACGATCCATGTGTTCTGCAGGAGTATGCTTAGAAGCATGACTTTTGAGCTTCATAAAGTTGATATCCAACAATAGCGGACTATTAGAAAGAATACGTATGAAATCAGTTTCTGTCGTAGCCTTGAATGGCATAAGATTAAGTATGACAATGCGGAGTGGACGCTTATCATCCTCTTTAGTAAGCATATCTTCTATGTTGATATTCTCACGCTTCAGTATATCAATAGCGGGAAGTCCGTCGGGCAATCTTAATGGCATATCCTGTTTTCTTTATCTTTATAGGGTCATACAAGCATACGATCCTTCTTTTTCTCTCCTTTAAATAGGTTACAAAGATAGTAATTAATAACAGATTCTACAAGGCTTACCTATATAAAAGTATGAATAGAAATAGGATAAGGCACACATATCTCCTAACCGACACGATAACCCTATATCAAAACAAACACAAAAGGCTCACTCTAAACATTCCTATCTGCATCGAATCTGAAAGAAATGCTTAGCCGTGAGCCTTTAATTTTATAGATTTAGTGGTACGGGCAATATTGAAGATAGGTGTAATAATCAGCTAAGAGTCAAGCCCTCAACACCTAACACCTAACACTCATCACCCAACACCCATCACTTACCAAAGCTTCAAGCGCTCATTCTCTGGGATAAAGAGCTTATCACCCTCCTTCACACCGAATGCCTTATACCACGCATTGATATGAGGCAGGGCACCATTCACACGCCACTCGCCAAGAGAGTGAGGATCACTCTTCACACGACTGCGGATTTCAGCCTCAGTGATATTGTTTGCCCATACGCCTGCATAAGCGATGAAGAAACGCTGTTCTGGAGTAAAGCCCATAATGACCTTACCCTTCTTTGCCTCTGGTGTCTTCTCAAAAGCATTGAAAGCCACCTCAAGGCCACCGTGGTCAGCAAGGTTCTCACCTAATGTGAGCTTACCATTTGCATTGAGATCAGGCAATACCTTGATAGCACTGAAGAAGTCAGCATACTTACCCGTACGTGCCTCGAAGTTTTTACCATCCTCTTCAGTCCACCAGTCTGTCATATTACCATCCTTGTCATAATGGCGTCCCTGATCATCGAATCCATGTGTCATCTCATGACCAATTACCACACCGATGGCACCATAGTTAAAGGCATCATCAGCCTTAGGGTCGAAGAATGGATACTGAAGGATACCTGCAGGGAAGCAGATTTCATTCGTTGTAGGATTATAATAAGCATTCACCGTCTGAGGAGTCATCAGCCACTTATCCTTGTCTACTGGCTTACCAGCCTTCTCCTTGATAGCATCCTCTGCCCAGAACTTTTGGCAGGTCTGCACATTTTCATAATATGACTTTGATGGGTCAATCGTAAGCTGGCTCAAGTCCTTCCATTTGTTAGGGTAACCCACCTTTACATAGAAGGTAGAGAGTTTCTCAAGTGCAGCCTTCTTAGTAGCCTCACTCATCCAGTCTTGTGCCTTAATACGTTCAGCAAGACTCACCTCAAGGTTCTTGATGAGGTCTTCCATACGCTTCTTGCTTGTGGCTGGGAAGTAACGCTCACAGTAGATTCTGCCGAGCGCCTCACCCATCTGCTTCTCCACCTGCTGTGTAGCACGCTTCCAACGAGGATAGTCTTCCTTTGTACCACGCATTGTCTTACTGAAGAAGTTAAAGTATTCCGCACGCACATCATCACTCAGATAGTTTGCTGATGCAAGGATTGCGCTCCACTCCATACGTGCACGGAGTTCCTCAGCAGTCTCTGTAGATGTCAGTTTGTCAACACCTGCAAGGAAGGCTGGCTGACATACGACCATTGTCTGTATATACTCGCTCTTAATTCCTTCAGCGTTTGCCAACTGCTCAAGTGGGATATTAGGATACTTCTCCTTAAACTCCTTGAGTGTCATCTTGTTGTAGTTAGCCTCTACGTCACGTAATTCCGTACGGCTCTTTGATATCAAAGCTAACATTGTCTCATAACGCATAACGGCATCACGCTTAGCCTCTGCCTGAGCATCAGAGAATCCGTAGAGACGGAACATGTTAGCAATGAACTGGCGGAAGGCATTACGGATGTCTGTCGTAGCCTTATCATTATCAAGATAGTACTCTTTTTGTCCGAGGCTCAGTCCGTCCTGATAGATAAGGAGGATATTCATCTTCGCATTCTTCTCGTCAGCCTCAAAAGAGTAGCCCATTGGCACACCATAGCCGAAACTTGCATACTTCAGCTGAAGGGCACGAAGGTCAGACAGACTCTTTGCATTCTCCATCTCGCTAAGCAGAGGCTTAACAGGACTCACACCTTCCTTGTTACGGCGCACGGAGTCCATAGCAAGCTTATAGAAGTCGCCTAACTTTCTTTCTGTTGAGCCTTCCTTACCCTGCTTCTTTAGCAGATCAGTGAGGATTGTGTTGATACGCTTGTTGTTGTTCTCCTGTAGCTGGTCGAACGAACCGAAGCGTGAGAAGGCACCAGGGAGTGGATTGAGTTTCTGCCATCCACCTGTGGCAAACGTGAAGAAATCGTCAGCCGGACGTACCGACTTGTCGAGGTTCTCTGCCTTGATACCTGCTTGTCCCTGTGCCATAGCGGTAAAGGGAGCAGATGCAAGGAGCATCATTGGTAAAAGTTTTTTGATACGCATAGTAAAAAATATTTGGTTTAATTCAGAATTCAGAATTCACAATTCATAATTATGATTACCGATGTAGGCAATGTCCAATGTTCAAAGCAAATGTTCAAAACAAATGTTCAATGTTCAAAGGTCAATGTTCAAAGGTCAATGTTCAAAGTTCAAAGTTCAAAGTTCAAAGTTCAAAGTCTCCAACTCTTCCGACAGTATGAGCCATCGTTCGTTTTCCTCATCGAGTTCACGCTGAAGGTTGGTATATTCTGTTACGAGTTCCATATTTGAGGCATTCTCGGGAGCCATCAGGAGTTCATCGAGTTCGCTCTTACGTGCTTCCAACTTCGCTATCTTAGCCTCAGACTCGTCCACAGCACGCTGAGCCTTACGAATCTTCTTCTGTTGCTCTTTGCGTTCAGCGTAGGATAAAGCCTCCCCCGACCCCTCCGAAGGGAGGGGAGTTGCATTTCTGCTATCATTAGGTTTTGATGATGCCGGCGAGAGATTCTCTGCACTCTCCCCCCTTCGGGGGAGTTGGAGGGGGCTTTTTAACCAATCATAGATACCCCCTAAATGCTCTCTGACCTTACCGCCACCGAACTCATACACCTTGCTCACTAATCCATCGAGGAACTCACGGTCGTGACTCACGATGATTGCCGTACCGTCAAAGGCTTTGATAGCCTCTTTCAGCACTTCCTTTGAGGCGATGTCGAGGTGGTTCGTTGGCTCATCGAGGATAAGGAGGTTTACTGGCTCAAGCAAGAGCTTAATCATCGCTAAGCGTGAACGCTCACCTCCCGAAAGTACTTTGACATACTTCTCCGACGTCTCTCCACCGAACATAAAGGCACCGAGCAAGTCGTTTATCCTCAAGCGCATATCGCCTGTGGCTACCCTGTCGATGGTCTCGTAGATGGTAAGATTCTCGTCTAAGAGCTGTGCCTGATTCTGTGCGAAATAACCGATTTGTACGTTATGACCAATCTTCAGCGTACCATCAAAAGGAATCTCGCCCATGATACACTTCACGAAGGTAGACTTTCCCTCACCGTTCTTACCGACGAAAGCCACTTTCTCACCTCGCTTAATAATAAGGTCGACACCCTCAAAGACCGTCTGACCCGGTCCGTCACTATGCAGTCTACTTGGATAAGTCTTCCCCAATCCCTCTGCAATGACTGGATAATCTCCACTGCGCAGGCATGGAGGAAACTTCAGACGCATAGCCGAATTGTCCACTTCATCCACCTCAATAGGCACAATCTTCTCCAACTGGCGAATACGTTGCTGCACCTGTACGGCTTTTGTAGCCTGATAACGGAACCGTTCAATGAACGCCTTTGTATCGGCAATCTCCTTCTGTTGGTTCTCATACGCACGAAGCTGCTGCTCACGACGTTCTTTTCTGAGGACAAGATACTCGTCATACTTCACACGATAGTCTTCCACGTGTCCACAGGTTATCTCCAGTGTACGGTTTGTAACGTTATTGACGAACGCACGGTCGTGGCTCACAAGTACAACCGCCTTGGCACTCTGTGAGAGGAACTGCTCCAGCCATTGGATTGACTCGATGTCAAGGTGGTTCGTTGGCTCATCTAACAGGAGTACGTCAGGACGACGAAGAAGAATCTTCGCCAGCTCGATACGCATACGCCATCCGCCAGAGAACTCACGTGTAGGGCGCTCGAAGTCATCACGGCTGAAGCCGAGACCCGTTAGTGTACGCTCAATCTCAGCCTCATAATTCTCTCCTCCCATCATCATATATCGTTCGTGCTCAGTCGTAAAGCGTTCCACCAATTCAGCATATCCCTCACTCTCATAGTCAGTTCGCTCAGCCATTTCCTGCTCCATCTTCTTGAGTTTCTCCTCAATCTTCGTCTTGTCAGCGAAAGCCTTACGCGTCTCCTCCTTCACGGTCGTATCGTCAGAGAGCTTCATCACTTGTGGTAGATAACCGATTGTTGTATCGTTTGGTACAGACACAACGCCGCTCGTAGGCTTCTGCATTCCACAGAGAATCTTCAGCATCGTTGACTTTCCCGCTCCGTTCTTTCCCACTAAGGCTATCCTGTCTCGTTCATTGATGACGAATGAAACATCCTTAAACAATGGCTTCACGCCGAATTCCACCGTCAGTCCGTCTATTGATATCATTTTCTTTTTTCTTTCCTAAATGTTCTTTGCAAAGATAATATTTTATTTTTGAATAAGAAAGTTCCCAAACAGCCTTATATCAAAGGATAAAGAACTATTTTAAACTCCTCACAAACCATATCTTAGGTTTATTTAAGCCAAATCGCTCGTCAGACCACAATATGTATAGGTTCTAATGACAATGTCAGTTTAAACCTAAGTTTTCTCTGCATTATATGTAATGTACAAAGTTAGTAAAAATAACACAAAGAAGCAATGAAGTTGTGTAATTATCAGCAATATTATTTGGGTCTTTAGGATTTTGGAGTGATAAGGTTTGCCACTTAAGGTTAGGTTTCTGACGAAATGTCACACGGAGATACGGAGAGAACGGAGGATTGTTAAAACAAAGCAATGGAAGTCACGGAGGCACCGTCGGTGCATCGAGCGACGGAGTTTGTTTGCCAATTCTATCAGCTTATTTACAACGCGTTTATCCCCAAATAATTATCAAGAATCTGTATGCTATACCTCCGTCGCTCTTTGTGCCGTCGGCACCTCCGTGACATTGCGTTTACCTCCGTCCCCTCCGTGACTCCGTGTGCCCTCATTGCCAAATTGTTTTCATGAAGACAAATATTTTAATACTTCAAGAATTGGACAAGGCTTTGAAAAAACATTACATAATTTCGAATAAAACCTCTGTGAATAGCGGTAAAAATACGTATAAAAGTAGGTTTGTAATCTACAGAGAGTCAGTAGGTTATAAAGTAGTATTGAAAAAGGTGCTTAATTGGACTTCAAAAGGGCGTTAGTAAGGCTTCAAAAGGGCACCTTTAGCAAGTCAATTAGGCGTCTTTAAGAAGCCAAAAGAGCATGTATTGGTGTTGTAGGGTGTGAAAATAGTTTACAAACGGCGCAATGTAGGAATAAGTTGTTGGTAGAAGTCGGATAGACATCGTGGCTATTTGCATTTCACCTTGTAGTTTATCCCCCTTGTAAGACCATCTAATTTGTGCGTAGTCATACTATACAAGAGTAAGCCTTGATTCTATTTCCAAACTACGTATTTGATGGAAGAACCCTTAACCCATATATTTCCCGATAAAACAGATGTTGTTATATTTGTCAAGGATGTAATAAAGGAAAGGATGGTCAGCCTTGAAGGTGAACGTAGAAGAACTGTCCATAGCTGATAATTTGGCAAATAGCATAACTTGAATGGCTTTTGCACTGATTCCTTCCTCGTTAATATTCATGTTTATTTGCTGGAAAACATCGTCAACAGCAAGTGGTTGAGTACTCATCTTACCAAAATCGGCTTCACGAGAGAATAGATTACCTAAGCCCATTTCACCATAAAGCTGTTTCATAGGAATATTTGCAGAGATGGTAAAGCGTGGAAACAGTACGTTTACATAGTCATACGCTTTGGTGTTTTGAGAGATTTTATGCAATTCTTTGATTGTTAACTTGCGAATGACATCCTGCAGGTTATTCTTCTTTAGAGGTAGGACAGCATATAGACTAAAGCCGTTTTCTAAAGGCATACGCAGCACTTGATAATCCTTTGTGGTATAACCTTGATACTTTTGCATTGTATCATAGTTTCTCATCATATTGACCTGCTTGCTTTTACCATCCTCAGTGAAGAAAGGCATAGGCTTCGTAATATCCTTGTCGAACGGTAACGACCAAGCCGTTTTAAGTGTAACGGCATTGATAAGCTGTGCGGCACGAGGTCCTGTAAGGTTGATAGGCAAGGATTGAATCTCACCTTTGGTGATTGTTTTACAAAGTTTGTTAGCACTTTCTTTGCCCTTCGGAGTGTTGGCAGAGTCGATAATATTGGTAAAATAATAGTGTTCTAATGCTTCTTGAAAGTCAGGTAATAGCTTTGTTTGCTCATGTAGCATTAGGAAGTTGGCAGTAATCATATATCCCATCGATTCATTATCTACATTCGTCTCCTCCTTTCTCTGACCAATCAGCATTGTTCTGTTAAGTGAGTTAATGGCATCAAGGTCATCAGCCGTATAGCCAAGTGCCTTCGAAATGACCTCTTGTGTCTTTCCGTTTGCACCGTTGTTAATCATGTCTAATGAATAAATGACAGCCATGGGCGATAAAACTATACTCTCCTTACTGTTCTTTTTGGCTAATAGTTGGAACAACTTCAGACTGGACATATTTGAACTTGAGACGAACTTTGTCTCCTCTTCAGACAGAACGTAATCTAATTTGGCTTTCTTAGCAGCATCTTCAAGTGTCAGCTGTGAACTTGTTGTTGCCTCCTTAGCTGTATTTTCAAGTATATGTAGAGTCTTTTTAGATTGTGTGCAACAAACTAATAAAAGTAGGATAGGGACATATAGAAGTTTTTTTGTCATAGCGTATTATCTGTTTAGACTTAGAAAAGATGACTCAAAGATACAAAAAGACTTGCGCTATCATACATAAAGGAACTCTTTTTCTACTTAAAAGTCATTTTTTCTCTTATTTCAACCACAATGACATACATTTTTTATAATTTTGCAAATTGAATGCGTAGCAATACATCTCTGACAAATACTAATAAAAATCATTCTATACATGAGTAATTTACAACTATCGCCGATGCGAAAGACAATAGTGGGAGTGCAATTCCTCTTTGTTGCTTTCGGTGCTACTGTTCTCGTCCCTTTGCTCGTGGGACTTGACCCTGCAACAGCGTTATTCACAGCAGGTTTAGGAACATTTATCTTTCATTTGGTTACGAAAGGTAAGGTTCCTATTTTTTTGGGCTCTTCCTTTGCCTTCATTACTCCAATTATCTCTGCATCAAAGCAGTGGGGTATGCCTGGAACGTTGGCAGGAATAGCTGGTGTTGCACTTGTTTACTTTGTGATGTCAGCACTGATTAAGTGGCAAGGAAAGAAACTATTGGATAAGCTTTTCCCACCAGTTGTTATCGGTCCGGTAATCATTTTGATTGGTCTTTCTCTGTCAAAGGCAGCGGTAGACATGGCGAAAACAAACTGGCTTATAGCCTTTATCTCATTGGGAACGGCTGTGACAGTCCTCTCTATGGGGCGTGGCTTGATGAAGTTAGTACCTGTTATTTGCGGTATTGCTGTAGGCTATAGCGTTGCTGCCCTAATGGGTATTGTTGACTTCTCAGGTGTAGAGGCAGCGCCTTGGTTCGCTCTTCCACCTGCATTAGCGCATTTCCAGTTGCCACAGTTTGCATGGGAACCATTCCTTTATATGATTCCTGTGGCGATAGCTCCTGTGATTGAGCATGTCGGTGATGTCTATGTGGTAAGTGCTGTAGCGGATAAAGACTTTACGAAGTCACCGGGTTTGCATCGTACAATGTTGGGTGATGGCTTGGCTTGTTTGGCTGCTTGCTTCTTTGGCGGTCCTCCAGTGACAACTTATAGTGAGGTAACAGGTGCGATGAGTATTACAAAGGTGACTCATCCTCAGGTAATCCGTATTGCCGCTGCAACAGCTATTGTCTTCTCAGTAATCGGAAAGTTGAGTGCGCTTCTGCAGAGTATTCCTTCTGCAGTCTTAGGAGGTATCATGCTATTGCTCTTTGGTACAATCGCTTCTGTGGGTATTCAGAATCTCATTCAGCATAAGGTAGACTTCAACCGCACACGTAATATCATTATTATCTCTGTCACATTGACGATGGGTATTGGTGGTGCTGTGCTGCAGTGGGGTAGCTTCTCTATTAGTGGTATTGGACTTTCAGCTATGGTGGGTGTTATCTTGAACCTGATTTTGCCACCTGCAAAGGAGAAGAAGAACGAGGGTAATTCATAATTCAGAATTCAAAATTCATAATTATGATTGGTTTTAATTCATAATTCAGAATTCAAAATTCATAATTATGATTACCGTTATAATTCAGAATTTATAATTCAGAATTCATAATTATATTACTCTATAAGTCATATTTATGGTTCTTCCGTTAAATGTGTGGACGCTTTTCGTACCGCTTTAACGGAAGAACCAAAGTTACTCACTAAACAAAAACTTGGCTAAGATAGTCAATATTCTATCCTATTATCATCCTCTGACATTGAAAATCATCTCTTTTTAGACTTCGAAAATAAGCAGATGGGACTTGAAAAAATCATTACATAATTTCAAAGAAAACATCTATAACTAACGGCAAAAACACATATACGAAGTGGTTTTGTAACCATAAGGAAATCAATTAGTTATAAAATAGTAAAGTAAAAGGTGCTTAATAGGACTTCAAAAGGGCGTTAGTTAGCCTTCAAAAGGGCACCTATTGCAAGTCAATTGGGCGTCTTTTAGAAGCTAAAAGAGCATGTGTTGGTTTTGAACTGTACGAAAATAGTTTACAAACAAATCAATGACATGGGAATGATTCGTTTGTAAAAGACAGGTGGACATCGTACCTAATTACATTTGCCATGTAGTTTATTCCCCTTTCTAAAACCACCTTATTGGAGGTAATCATAGCATGTATGTGGTTTAATCACTAATAGAATCTTTGTATTGTTGCTTTATCTTTTCTTCGAGTTCTCCTAAGGTTTGCTTGCTGTTGAAGAGACTCTTGATAAGGCGATAGCCCAACCATATCAAGATCATGCCAACAAGGGCAAGGAGATATTGGAGTACGATACTGTTGACAATAGTCTTTGTATAGTTCTCGCAAATGACAAAACCTGCTATTAAGATGACATAGTCAATCCATCCCGAACCTTTATAGCTCTGGGCAATACGCTGATACTCTTCGTTGTTGGCAAGAATCTCTTTGCGATTCTCTGCCCATTTCTTTTCAAATTCTTCGTTGGTCATGGGGTAGTGGGTGTTGGGTGGTGAATGATGGGTGGTGATGAATTGTGAGGTTGGGTGTTGGGTGGTGAATGATGGGTGGTGATGAATAGTGATGATAGACTTATACTTTCATTAAATCGCTCATAACGGAGTCGCTAACATAGATGCCGTCACGGGTGAGATGGAGCCAACCATTGTCCTCTTTTAACAAACCTTGTTGTTGTAAAGGCTTGGCAAGGCGCATGAGATAAGTATAGTATTCAGCAGAGAGCGTTGAGAGATTTATTCCTTCACATGTGCGAAGGGCGGTCATAATCATGTCATTGTAATGTGTATCTGCATCGATTATCTCCTCCTCGCAAGGAAGTCTGTCTTCCTCAATAGCAGCGATATATGCCTTGGTATCTGCTATATTCCAACTCCTTTTGCCATTGCTGTAGGAATGGGCAGAGGCTCCGATGCCTATATAAGGGACATTATGCCAATACGAACTATTGTGTTGAGAACGGTAGGGACTTTGAACTTTGAACTTTGAACTTTGAACATTGAACTTTGAGGTTTGAACTTTAAGCTTGGCAAAGTTACTAATCTCATATTGCTCATAACCAGCCTCAGCTAAGCGGTCGATGAGTGTATCGTACATCTGACGATAAAGTTCATCGTCCATATCCTTGACCTTTCCCGCTTGAAGAAGGCGATAGAGGGGAGTCCCTTCTTCGTACATAAGACTATATGCAGAGATATGTTCAATGTCTAAAGCAAGCAGTCGTTCAATGTCTTCTTTCCATTCTTCAAGTGTCTCATTGGGAAAACCAAACATAAGGTCTACTGATATGTTCTTGATGTTTACACTTCTTAGACGCTTTACAGCAGTTTCAACCTCGTCAGCTGTATGTCTACGATGTAGGAAACGTAGGCGTTCATCAGAGAAAGTCTGCGCTCCCATAGAGATACGATTGATAGGAAGGGAACGCAA
>FLSH01460345.1_pt1 | contig 35369 bp, 23 predicted proteins | sample 1550441 | NCBI WGS metagenome assembly FLSH01 (sample SAMEA4031756, study PRJEB14383) | metagenome | biome: human; feature: oral; material: saliva | place: Philippines | collected 2014 | reverse complement strand
TACAAGGACGCCAACCTGCCCAAGGCCCAGGACAACGATAAGAAGCCTGACCCGGCACCGCAGCCGACCCCCAAGCCCGAGCCGAAGCCTCAGCCGACCCCGCAGCCCGACCAGAACCAGCTTCAGAAGGCCACCCGCGGTGAGCTCACGGCTGCCCTCTACGTGCAGGCGGGTACCCCCGAGGTGAAGCTCCCCGAGACTTCCCCGTGGCCGGATGTGAAGACCACCGACCCGAACTTCCCCGCCTACGTGTGGGCCCGCCAGAAGGGCATCACCTTCGGCTGGTCGGACGGCAAGTTCCACGCTGACGCCGGCGTTTCGAACGCAACCGTTGCGGCTTTCACCTACCGCGCGGCGGGTTCGCCTGCGGTAACGGGCACCTCCTCCTACAAGGACGTGACCCCCGGTTCGGCCTTCTACCGTGAGATTCTGTGGGCTCAGCAGAACAAGGTGGTGCTGAACGCTAACGGCACTTTTGACGCTCAGCACATGGTGACCAAGGCTGAGCTGGCCGCCCTGATTGCGGCATACCAGGCTCGCTAAGCGTCGCATCGGTGCGCTCGCGTCTCCCTCGGGTTTTACCTTGAGGGCGTATGCGGCGCATCGGATAGCTCGCTGGTTCCCCGTGCTCCCGAATGGTTTTCTGTTCAGGAGCACGGGGTTCAGCTTTTATCAGCTAACCGCTGTGTGAGATTTCTCGAAACCTTAAAGTATTCCTTGAGTGTTTCCTGATAATCGTTCAACGCTTTGATAGGGTGAGGATATCCCCGAAACCGAGGGGGATTTTCAACCACTTTTCTCATGGGGCGTACGCAGATTCGACGGTAGATTCTCAGCCAGCAGCTAAGCTCGCGCAGCCCCGGAGAAATGACCCTAAGGATGTCTCATGTCCTCACTTCCGAACTCTAAGTCTTCATTCCTCCGCGCGGCTCGGAACTGCAGCGCGCTCGCACTGGCGAGCGCAATGGTCCTGCCGATGACCCCGGTGCTGGCCCAGGACGCAGCACCCACCGCAAACGTGCCTGTTACTAACGCGCCGACTACCAATACCCCCACCCCTGCAACTCAGGACGTCGCGGATGAGCCGTCTTTCACCGTTGTCTATGAGGATTACTACTACCAGGACGGCCGTGACGTCTTCAAGCAAGAGGGCGACGGCCTGTACACCGGTGAGGACAGTAAAATTACGGTTCTGGGCACCGGATTCACCAAGGAGTGGCGCGAGCAGCACGGCAAGGTTGTCATCTACATCGTGCCCGAGGAGAACGTCCCCTATAACGCCCTGCAGATGACCGACACTCTTCTGCGGTTTGAAGAGGGCAAGGACTTCACCATTGACGATGACGGCACCTTTGTCGCCACTCTGAAGGTTAAGGCTAATACTTTGCCGAGTTACTACACCCTCACGGAGTATTTTCCGGATATGACTCTGGACAAGGTGCGTTACGAGGTTGGTATCCTCGCCGAGCCTACGGGCCAGCCGCAGTCAACCGTTCAGGATATCTGGGCTCGCAAGAACGTTGTGACGCATCACGGTCTGAGCACCAAGGATTATCACTTCGATACGTTCGCGCCTAAGTTGAAATACGATGCCTTGAAGGACCCCACGAAGGATCAGGAACTGCTGATTCAGGGTCAGGGCTTCGTAGGGACTGACATCCCCGGCGCTGAGGGCATGATGTACGTCATTCGCGAGAAGGGCACGGGTTCCCCCGTCCTGGTCATGAGTGAGATGAAGCGTTACATCCATGGCGATGATGAATACGAGAGGAGCCTGGAGGGAGGCTTCGCTTTCGTCAATCTCAAGATTCCCGCGAACACGCTGGATCCGTCCAAACAGTACGTCATTGAGGCGTGGAGCGACTACGGTTACCCCAGCAAGACGGATAAGACTCTCATCACCCCGATGGTGGGTTTTGCCCCGGAACACCGCGGCGTTCTTTTGGCGCACCAGGATTTGAAGTTTGAGGGTGTCCAGCGGTTCACGAATGCTTACGTGCCCGTAGAGGAACGTATGTACTTTTCGACATCGCTGAACGACGAGGAACAGAAGCAGCCTGCCACCCGCGGTGAGCTGGCTTCCACCCTTTATGAGATGAAGGGCAGCCCCAAGGTGGACCTTCCTGAAGTCTCCCCGTGGCCGGATGTGAAGACGGACGATCCAAACTATGCCGCCTACATTTGGGCTCGTGAAAAGGGCGTTACTTTCGGCGGGCCTGACGGAAAGTTCCACGCGGAGGACGGTCTCACGAATGCAACCGTTGCCGCAATGATTTACCGTGCGTCTGGTTCGCCTGAAGTATCGGGTGTTTCGTCCTTCCCGGATGTTAAGCCGGATTCCGCGTTCTACCGTGAGATTCTGTGGGCTACCCAGCAGAATGTTATTACTCCCGAGACCGGCATGTTTGAACCGAATCATGCTGTGACCCGCATTGAGTTGGAGTGGATGTTGTTTTATTACCGGCATCGTGTGATGAACCCTATCACTACCGGTCTGTATCGCATTGCTAACTAAGTAGGCCAGGTAACTAAGTAGGCCGGCCGGTTCTAGCCCGGGCACCTCGTCACAACGGACGGGGTGCCCGGGCTCTTACGCGCTGAGGGAATCCGCGCGGATTCTTCTAGAGTTCTCGCCCCTAGAATTCTCGCCCTAGAGTTCCCACGCGGGGGCTGCGGCGGTGCTTGCCGAGCGCGCATCCTGACCGGTTGCCACGCCGGTGGAGACGGTGAAGTCCCACGGGTCACTGTTGAGTGCAGACAGCTTCGTTTCGATGGCGAAGCCGCGCTCGGCGAGCAGAGTACGCAGGCGGTTTGCCGCCGACTGCAGCCAGAGGGATTCGCTGGCGGCGTGGGAGCAATCAATCAGGGCGATGTTGCTGCCGTCGACTCGTGCGGTTTCGCGGAATTCGCTGGCGGGGTGGTGGCGCAGGTCGGCGGTAATGTACACCTGCGCGTCGGTGGCGCGCACAGCGTCGAAAAGGGAGTCACCGGCACCACCGCAGAGGGCGACGCGGCGGATCGGCTGGTCGGCGCGTCCGGCGATGCGCAGGCCGCCGGCGGTTGCGGGCAGTGCCGCGGCGAGGCGTTCTGCCAGCTCCTTGAGGGTGATTTCTTCGGGCAGAGTGCCGAGGCGGCCGGTGCCTACCGCGTGTTCCTGCTCGTCGAGTACCTGGGTTTGCGCTTCGGTGAGCGGTTCGCGGTCAATCAGGCCGATAGCGTCGCAGAGTGCTTCGTTCACGCCTTCAACGGCGGCATCTGCGTTGGTGTGCGCGCCGAGCAGGCCGCATCCGCCCTCGATGAGGGTGTGCAGAACGTTGCCCTTGTAGTCGCTGTCGGGGATGAACTTTGCGCCGCGGAGTAGCAGCGGATGGTGGGTGATAAGCAGCTGCGTGCCTTCGGCTACGGCTTCTTCTGCGGTGGCGGTGAGGGCGTCTACTGCGAAGAGGACGGTGCTCACTTTAGCGGCGCCACGTCCGGCGACGAGGCCGGAGGCGTCCCATCCGGCGGCGAGCTGCGGCGGGAAGAGCGTGTGGAAGGCGTCGACGACTTCTGCGAGGGTGGGGGTTTCTAGTTTTTCAGTCATACCTCTATTGTGGCAGGTGGCGCAGTGGGGATGTGGCGGGGTTGTAGGCGGTTTACGCCGAAGCCTGCGGCTGCTCAGGAATATTGTGCGGCGCGGCGGTGTTCTATAGGTAGTGTGGTTTTCTACATGTTAGTTCGAAGCTCACTATTCGAGGAGGAATCATGACTGATATTGTTCTTGCCGGCGGCTGTTTCTGGTGCCTGGATGCGGTGTACCGCCAGTTCCGCGGGGTTGAGGCGAGCGTCTGCGGCTACACGGGCGGCGATACTCCCGACCCCGATTATCGTTCGGTGTGTTCGGGCACGACCGGGCATCAGGAGGCACTGAAGCTCAGCTTTGACTCGCAGGTAATTGACCTGGATACGGTGTTGGATATTTTCTTCACGAGCCACGACCCGACGAGCTGGGATCGTCAGGGTGCGGATACCGGTTCGCAGTACCGTTCGGTGCTTTTCTACGCGGATGAGCAGCAGCGTGAGGCGTTTGAGCGTGCGGTGGCGCGTGCTCAGCAGCTGTACTCCTCCCCCATTGTTACGGAGATTAAGCCCTTGGGCGTGTTCTATGAGGCGGAGGAATATCACCAGAACTATTACGCGTTGAATCCGGCGCAGGGTTATTGTGCGTTTGTGGTGAGCCCGAAGGTGGCTCAGGCGCGCCGTAATTTTGCGCATCTGCTCCGTTAGTTGTTCTGTTAGCCGCTCTGCTAGTCGGTACTTCCGGTTCAGTCGAGGCGTATTACGTTGTTCACCCCGTAGCTGTCTTTTGTTGTGCGACAGCTGCGGGGTGTCTTCATATGCCCGGCTATTTGTTGTTCGCTTGTGCTTTACGGTTGCTATCCTATGCTTTGCGGTTGCTATAAGGTGCGCCCGGTATGATGGGGGTGTCGACTCACTCCCCCCTCATCCGTTGACCTCACCGAAAGACTGCTGATGACTAGCTCCTCTTCTAAGCCCGTCGCTTTGAGCCGCCGCGCCGTGTTGGGTGCGGGCGGTGTTGGTCTTGCCGCCGTGTTGTCTGCGTGTGCGCGTACGGTGCATCCGCCGGTTGATACTGCTGCTTCTGATTCGGCGAGCCCGTCTGCTTCGTCGGCGTTGCCGTCTGCGAATAAGTCGTATAAGGGTAAGGTCACTTTCGATAACTTTGAGAAGACCGGCGAGTATGTTCCTGCCACGGCTGAGAAGAAGGCGCAGAATGTGCCCAAACCGATCATGCCGGAGAAGGTGCAGGAGCTGAGTATTGACGGTATTTATGCGCTGATTGGCTATTGGATTTCTAGCTTTAATTATTTGGCGTTGACGGGTGATATTGAGCCGATGAAGAAGACGGATCCTAGCACTGACTACACCAAGGAGCTTGAGCCGATGGTTAAGCTCTATGAGACGGGGCGCGGCTGGATTTATGACACGAGTGAGCCGATGTCTGTGTACCTGTTGACGGATACTCCCACGCAGATTGAGGGCGACCGTATTCTTTATTTCTGGCGTGCTCGTTCTCTGGTTGATCAGAATGCGAAGAGGCATCTGACGGAGGGCGATAACCGCGATAAGTCCCTGGTTGGGGCGGCGGATTCTCAGGGCCAGGCGATGAGGATCGTTGTGGAGTATAAGGAGGGTGCTTGGTTTATGAGCACTCAGCAGGATAAGGACGCTGATAAGAGCTCGAATTCTGCGAGTGCTTCAGCTTCTTAGTCTTCTGTTGTCCTTGTCTGTGTCTTCGCTATAGTGCTTTGGGGCGGTATTAGGTAGGGCTTCGTCATCGACACTATATGGCGACTTCTGCGGGGCGGCTGTGTGCTTGCCGGTATGATGGGATTGTCGACTCACTCAATTTCCTCTGTTGACTTCCTTTGAAAGGCTGATAATGACGAGCCCTTCCCCCACCTCTGCTGGTATGTCCCGCCGCGTGGCGCTGGGTGCAACCGGTGCCGGTGTGCTGGCTGCATTGACTGCATGTGCCAGTGATATTCGCCCGCTGGCTGACGGTAGCGCATCCAGCTCTCCTTCTGCTTCTGCAAGTGCGTCCGAAAGCGCATCCGCGAGTGCCTCGGCTAGCGCTTCAGCTTCTGCTTCTTCCGGCAAGTCCTACAAGGGATTTGTGAAGTTCGATAACTTCGAGAAGAACGGCGAATACGTTCCTGCCACGGCTGAGAAGAAGGCGCAGAACGTGCCGAAGCCTCTCGTTCCGGGGAACATGAACGATCAGAACGTTGATGGCTTGTACGCGTTCATCGGCTACTGGCTGGCGAGCTTTAACTATGCGCTGATGACCGGCGATGCTGAGCCGATGAAGAAGGCTGACCCTGCAGATGTGTATGCGAAGAGCCTGGAGGAATTTACGTACATGTACGAGAGCAATCTGGGCTGGATGTACGGTACGGATACCCCGGTTACTATTGAGCTGATTACTGGTTCACCGCAGAAGGCATCCGGTAGCACTACCCGTTACAACTGGCCGGGTTATATGAACTACAGCCCTGATGCGAAGATTCATCGTGAGGGCAAGTCTGACCAGCCCCTTAAGACGGATTCCAGCCAGAAGGGCCAACTGATGAAGGCTGCTGTGGAATACAAGGACGGTAAGTGGTTTATGCTCACCGGCAATGAAGGCTCTTCTTCGTCGGCTTCCGGTTCTTCTTCTAGCTCTTCTGCTGTCTAGACCCCACCATAATGGTCAGGCGTAACGGCTTATGATGAGCTTCTCCCCGCCCGCGGTAATGCACCGTGGGCGGGGTTTCTTTATGCCGAAACTCTGCGGAAACCCAGGGAACACCCAGGGGAAAACCCCGCGGATGTTCGGGTTCGGCGGAGGGCGCCTCGGGTACGCTTAACGTATATACATTGACGTACTACATGTGGTCTTTACCTGCAGGTTGTGAGCCCCGTGCTGACGGCTTTGGGGGTGAAGGTTCCGACGAAGGACTTCCGATGACTACTTTCTTCACTCGACGTACTGCCCTGGGTGTTGCTGTTGCTGGCGCGCTTTCTGCGTTGACTGCGTGTGCCAGCGATATTCGTCCGCTGGCTGGCGGCACCGGCTCGGCTTCTCCGTCGGAGGCGGCGACCGCCTCCGAAACTGCCTCCGCGTCGGCGTCTGCGAGCGCATCTTCTTCTGCGGTTGCGTCTCCTTCGGCTTCTGCGGGCGCTTCTGCCGCTTCGGGTCTTCCGTCTTCGGGTAAGTCCTATAAGGGTGCGATGAAGTTCGATAGCTATGAGAAGACCGGCGAGTATGTTCCGGCGAGCGCTACGAATCCGGCGGAGAATATGCCGAAGCCTGTTCCTCCGGCGAATATGAAGGAGCACAGCGTTGATGGTGCGTATGCTTTCTTGAGTTTCTGGCTGGCGAGCTTGAACTATTTGATGATGACGGGTGACCCGCACCCGATTGAGATTGTTTACCATGATGGCTACGGCTGGGAGAAATATCCCAGCACGATTAAGCTGTATGCGTCGGGTGCTGGTTGGGTGTACGGTACGGAAACTCCGTATATTGTTGAGCTGCTAACGGACGCTCCGCGTGAGGTGCCGGGTAGCGATAATACTCGCTTTATTTGGGAAGGCTATTCCTACATGGACCCGAAGATGATGCGCCATTTTAGGAATCAGCCGGAGAAGGCGACGAGTGCTGATGAGTCGAAGAAGAAGGTGGCGAGGTTCCGTCTGGAGTACAAGGACGGTAAGTGGGAGCTGTCTAGCGCCGCTTAGTTGCCGTCTGGCGGAGGGTTTTCCTCTCGTGGTGATTTCTCATGGTATAAGACCCTGCACCTGGTAAAACGCTGGGTGTGGGGTCTTAATTTTCTGAACATTCGAGGTGGTCGCGGGGCTATTTGGTGGCTCTCGGGTACCCTTAAATGTGTATACATTGACGTACTGATAGGCCTGTACGGGGTGCGTATGCACACCACGGTGTGTGGCGTGATTTGCTTTGTATTGGCTCCAACGAAGGGCTTCCGATGACTACCTTCTTCACTCGACGTACTCTCCTGGGTGTGGGTGCGACCGGTATTCTTGCGGCGCTGACTGCGTGCGCTAGCGATATTCGCCCCCTGTCGCAGGACTCGCGGTCGCAGGGTTCCGGCGGTTCCTCCGGTTCGCCTTCTGCTGCTGCTTCTGGTGCGGCTTCTTCGTCTGCGAGCGCCTCTGCGTCGCCTTCGCCCACTGATGATCACACTCCCGGCTCGTATGTTGGCCCGATTAAGTTCAATAACTACGAGCGGAACGGCACCTACATTCCTGCGAGTGCGAATGCGCCGGCGCAGAACGTGCCGAAGCCCCTCATCCCGGAGAAGATGAAGGAGAACAGCCCCGAGGGTGCCTACGCTCTGATGGGTTATTGGCTTGCCTCCCAGAATTATCTGATTCTGACCGGCGATGTTGAGCCGCTGATGCAGGCGGACCCGGCAAAGGCCTTTTTGAAGAACTCTAAGACCATGATTAAGCTCTACGAGTCGGGCCTGGGTTGGATTTACGGTTCGGATCAGCCGTACAAGATTGAGATTGCGGAGAACGAGCTTCAGCCGGTTGCTAATAAGCCGGACCGTTATGAGTGGCTTGTGACCGTCGCCTATGATCCTGCCGCTAAGTACCACATTGAAGGTGAGCCTGATGCGACTATCGTTGAGGAGGAAAAGACGATTCCTCGTACGACGAAGTTCATCATGGAGTACAAGGAAGGCATGTGGCGCATGCTCCTGGACAACAACAGCTAATTTTCTTCATCTTCTGATACGCACTACTTAAGGATTTTTTTCATGGCTACTTTTCTTTCTCGACGTGCCGCACTAGCTGCTGCTACCGGCGCCGGCGCGGCTGCGGCACTGACTGCTTGCGCTAGCGATATCCGCCCGCTGGCTGATAGCTCCGCCTCCGGTGAGGCTTCGCCTTCGGCAAGCACTTCTGAGTCTGCAAGCGCCTCCCCCTCGGCATCTGCGTCTTCTTCCGCTAAGAAGTCGTACAAGGGCGCGGTGAAGCTCGACAAGTACGAGAAGAACGGCGAATACGTTCGAGCAACTGACACTCAGAAGGCGCAGAACGTGCCGAAGCCTGTTGTTCCGGAGAAGATGCATGAGGCGACCATTGAGGGCATGTACGAGTTCCTCTGCTACTGGGTGGCAAGCTTCAACTACATGTTCATGACGGGCGATTACGAGCCTCTCAAGAAAGCTGACCCTGAAGGCCGCTATGCGAACGATCAGGCCAATGCCGTTCTTATCTACTCTTCCGGTAAGGGCTGGGTGTATGACACGGATGCACCGGTTACCGTTCAGCTGCTGACTGATGCTCCCAAAAAAGTCGAGGGCGGCCCCAACCGTTACGATTGGCTCGGACGCATCATCTATGATCCCAACGCAAAGGCTCGCGTTGAGGGTCATGACCCTGTTCCCCTGGTTGAGGGATCGGCCAAGAGCGAGGCAACCAATTTTCCGTTTGACTATAAGGACGGCGCCTGGTTCTTGCTTAGTGATGAAGAAGCCGATTCCCCCTCTTCAGAGGCGAGTAGCGCTGGCGCCTAACCCGCGTTTCTAGCCACTTATCCTAGCCATTTATGGTGATGAGAGAAGCCCCCGTATGCAGTTGAGGCTACGTGCGGGGGCTTCCCCTTTTTGCTTGCATGGCTTTTGTTTGCATGGCCTGCGTACGGCCGTGTTGAACTGTTCCCCCAGACGAGCAGGTGCACAGGATTTGAATGTGTCAACAAAACTGCTCGGGTACGCTTAAAAGCACACGAACAAACTATTGAGGGGTTCTCATGCCTACCTTCGTTACCCGACGCACCGCCCTGGGTATCACCGCTGCCGCCGCGCTCGCCTCCTTGACTGCCTGCGCCAGCGATATTCGCCCGCTGGAGGACCCGAGCGTGGTTGACCCGATGCGTCCCTACAATGGCGATTTGAAGTTCGATAGCTACAAGTCCACCGGAACGTACCGCCCCGCAAGCGCCACGAAGAAGGCGGAGAACCCGCCCATGCCCGTCCCTCCCCAGAATATGAAGTCGAAGACGACCTCGGGCATGTACGCGGCACTGGGCTACTGGGTCGCATCGGTGAATTATCTGACCATTACCGGTAATAATGAACCGTTCAAGGACGTAGACCTGGACGGTATCTACGTGCAGAAGATGAAGTCGTATGTAGAGTTGTATGCAAAAGGTGAGGGGTGGATGTACGGCACCGAGACGCCGCTCATGGCTGAGCTGACCGAGGACACCCCGCAGAAGGTTGACGATCAGCAGTACCGTTGGAAGGGTATTGTCCGTGGCCATAAGGATGCTGTTCTCCATTACGTACCCGAGGACAGGGACATTCGTGTGGGTGAGTCGAGCGGTGATTCCAGTAACGATGAGGTCACTTTTGTGTTGAATTATCGAGACGATGCGTGGATGGTCACCGTTGAGACGAAGAATTCCTCGACGACTTCTCCCGGTTCCTCGGGTGGAAGCGATTCTGGCCTCAACGTTTAGGATGCGGCGGCACAGGAAGATGATGATACTTTCCCCTAGTAAACGACACTTTTCGTTAGATAACGTATCTTTTGTAGCATTTTCCAAGGATTAATAACGAGAAAATCATAAACATACCCAAATGAACTAAGGTACCCTTAAATAGATACACCGATAATCTATTGAAGGGTACCTTATGTCTACCTTCGTAACCCGACGCGCCGCCTTTGGCATCGCCGCCACCGCCGCGCTCGCTTCCTTGACCGCCTGCGCCAGCGATATCCGCCCGCTCAGCGACCAGAGCACGCCCGATGCACAGCGCTCCTACAAGGGCGAGCTGAAGTTTAACAGCTACGAATCACGCGGCACCTACGTTCCCGCAACCAGCTCGATGAAGGCGGAGAACCCGCCCAAGCCTGTCCCTCCTGCAGAGATGAAAGCCAAAACGACGGAGGGCATGTACGCCGCCATAGGGTTCTGGCTGGCTTCTTTCAATTACCTTATGATTACCGGCGATATTGAGCCCCTTAAGGTTGTGGATATAAACCAAAATGATATCTACAAGGCCGAACCTTTCGTCGAATTTTACGAGAAGAACAGCGGCTGGGTGTACGGCACTGATGCACCATTCTCAGCGGAGCTGACCGAGGATGCTCCGCAGAAGGTTGACGAGCAGCAGTACCGCTGGCTGAGTGCTGGCCGTTACAACAAGGAAGCAAAGATCCATTACACAGATGGTAGGGAACTCACCATGGCTTCATTGAGTAGCGACCCTGGTGATTATGAATTCTTCTTTATCTTGGAGTATCAGGATGGTGCATGGACGGTTCGGAATGAACCTGCCAAACTTACAACGAGCTCACCCAGCTCAAGCGCGAATAGCTCCGGCGCCTCCGTTTAGAACCCCGGTCATATCGTAGTCGGGCGAGAGCCATAGGTCCCGTGTTTTTCGTCATCTACCGCCGTTTTTACGCTCATGGAGGCGCACACAGCATTGGGCTGACCGCTCCCCTGCGATATTCTGGAATTAGTTCAATACCGGCACATACTTTATTCACCTCAGAAAGAGCCCCATGTCTACCATGTATACCCGCCGCACCGCCCTGACCGCACTGGGCCTGGGCACCGCAGCGCTTCTTGCCGCTTGCTCTTCCAAGTCTTCCTCCGAGTCTTCAGCGACCGCGAGCGCATCCGCTACCGAGTCTTCGACCGCGAGCGCTAGCGCGACCGCATCCGTCTCCCCCACCGCTGAGGCAACCACCACCGTTGAGCCTGGCCCCAGCATGAAGGGTGAGGTCGTTCTTGCCGACTACTCCTCCACCGGCACTTTTGAGCCCGGCACCAAGGAACACAAGGCTGTCAACGTTGCGATCCCGGTTGAGCCGGCGAAGCTGCGTGAGAACAGTGTTGAGGGTCTGCACGCGTTCATCGCGTACTGGCAGGCTACCCTGAACTACCTGCTGCTGACCGGTGACGGTACTCGCTTCACGAACATTGACCACACCGGCGACTACTCGACTGTGGCTGAGTTCTTCCAGAGCATGTACGCTTCGGAGAGCGGCTGGGTTATTGGTTCGGAGCGTCCGATGGTTCTGTCGCTGACTGCCGACCGTCCAACTAAGGACACTCGCACCGGCTACTACACGTGGGCATCCGAGATGGTGATTGATGGTGCTGAGGGTGCTGGTGTGTACAGCAAGACCAATGATCGCGTGCAGCCGCTGACCGAGGTGTTCAAGTACCCGGGTAAGCCGGTGGCTGGTCAGATTGTGGCGCACTACCAGGACGGCACGTGGCGTATGGTGCGTCGTGCTCCGGGTACTGCGTCTGCTTCGCCGGTTCCGTCACTGAGCCCGAGCGCTTCTGCGGAGGCGACCGCTGCAGGTTCGGCGGAGACTACTACTGCTTCTGCTGAGGCGTCGGCACAGTAATTTCTATACCGCCGAGAAGCCACATGTGTTTCGAGAAGCCACCATCATGGTGGCTTTTCGAAACACATGTGGCTTTTCGCTTTTTATTCTTTTACCGGATAAACAAAAAAAGCCTTGATTCCGAAGAATCAAGGCTTTTTCCTAGTGTGACCCCAACCGGATTTGAACCGGTGTTGCCGCCGTGAGAGGGCGGAGTACTAGGCCGCTATACGATGGGGCCGTGAGATTTACGTCTCATTTACCAGGTCTCCCTGGCAACACATATAACTATACAGAGGTTCCCAGAAACAACCAAATCGAAAAGCGGTGAATTGAGTCACATATTTTACACCAAGTGCAAGACCCACCGCATAGGCTCCTTTCCAGCCAAACCAGGCACTCCCCCAGCAGCTTCCACCGCCATCACACCCCGCCTCCACCCAATAAACACCCCGTAAAACGCCACGGCATCAAGGCACAAAAATGCGCCCCGCACAGTGTACGGGGCGCATCCGCTCAAATTAGAGCAAGAAACTATGCCTTACGGCGGCGAAGCACCATCACAGCAGCACCAGCGATCAGCGCAAATGCACCGACAGCCGCCAAGCTCAGAACACTCTGAGCACCAGTCTTAGCCAGCGAGCCCTTGCTCTGAGGCGCAGACTTGGTCGCCGAAGCGCTCACCTGAGAATCAGAACCGGAGCTCTTAGGCTGAGACTCAGACTTTGCCGAAGAAGAGTTCTTCAGCGGCGCGGTCTTCGTAGTGGTTCCCAGCTGGTCGTTAGCTTCCTCGGCCTTCGAAGGTTCACCCTTCGACTGCTCAGCCGCAGGCTTCTCTGCTACTGCAGGTGCAGATGCGGAAGGCGATGCCGAGGCAGCGGCAGGGAACGCCGGCTCATCAGCCTCATTGCGGTTATCTGCGTTGCCGGCATCCTTCGCATCATTAACAATCAGCGAAACAGCCGAATCATAATTGCGGTTGGTAGCCACATCAGAACCAGCAGTGACGGTGCCGAGCAGGTAGCCCTGGCTGTACTGCATGGTGTTCGCAGGAACACGCAGAGTTGCCTCGAAGGAGTACTTGCCGGTACGTGAGTTGTAGACGAACGCGCTCGCCGGAACGATAGTAGACACCTTCTGGATGTTTGCCAATTCGCTATCGGTCAGCTTGTCATAACCCATCGACCACTCACCCTCCTTGACGAGGAACAGGCGGAGACCTTCGGCCGGCGGCTTATCATAGTCGTAGCCGGACACGTGGAAGGTGTAGGGACGGGTAATGTCGACGGTACCCTCAGCGAAGTTCAGGGTGGGGTCAATCAGCACTGCAGTAGCCTGCTTCGGGTAGCCCTGGAAGGGAACCTTTGCGGGATTAATAGTCGCGGTGGAGGTGAATTCACCCTCGGAAACCTCAGCGTAGAACTTCACGATGGAGTTCGGAACCAGCTTCTGCTGCGAGGAAGGAACAGTCTTGCCGTTACGATCCACGGTCGCCTTGGAGGTGTAGGTGTCGGTCAGGGAGCCTTCGCCGGTCTTCGCGTTCAGCACGTAGGGTACTGCCGCGGTGGTGTTGGCGATGTCCTGCTTATCCACTGCGATGACGGAGCCGTCTTCGGTGATGGTCAGGTCGTTAGCCTTACCACCGTTCATCTCAACCTCACCGATCACGCGGTCGGTCTTAGCGTCGAAGATGGCGATCTTACCGGTGCCGAAGTCGGTCACGTACACCAGGTCACGCGCCTCATCGTTCTCCATGGACAGGGCCTGGGTGCCGAACTTGACGAACTTCTTGAACGCGCCGGTGGTCAGGTCGTACACGGAGATACCGGAGTTCACGCCGTTCACACCCTGAGAGGAGACGTAAATTTCGTTCTCGGAGTGGTCAATGGTGACGTCAGAGGGGCGAACCTCAACGGAGGAGTTCTCGCCGCGGGTCTGGATAACCTGCTCGGTCTTGAAAGTGTGGGTGTTGATGACGAAGACCTTGCCGCCGGTGCGCTCAGGCACGTACAGCTTGTCGCCGTCAACGGTCATGTTCATGCCAACATAGCGGGTACCGCCATTGGGGGCACCCTCCAGCTGCAGCTTAGTAACTTCGAAGGTCTTCATGTCGATAGCGGACACATAGTAGCGGCCGGTCACGAACACCTTGCCGGAGTTGTGGTCCACCAGCACGGAGCGGGGGTGCTCAATCCAGTTCGGGTCACTCTCAGAGATACCGTGGTTAGTCCAAACCTGCTCCATGGTGTTCTGGTCGAACACAGACAGGGAGTTGTCAGTGGTGTTAGTAACCCACACGGTGCCGGACACGTCATCAACAGTGATACCGTACGCGGAAATGTAGCCGAATTCGCCGTTCTTATCCAGCTCGAAGGGAAGCGCTGCTACTTCTTCAATCTGAAGAGTGTCCGCGTTGACACGAGCAATAGTGGAGGCGAGGTTGCTATTACCGCCCACGCCAACCATCCAGATTTTGTTGGTCGCCTTGGAGTAGGCAACCTGGTACTGGCCGGGCAGGCCCTGGGTAATCTGCGCGACGGATGCGGAGGTGTCAACAACGCGGCTCAGCGATGCGGTGGAAGGAGCCGATGCGCTAGAGGCGGCGGTCTGGTTTGCGGTGTTCGGTGCTGCGAAGGAGGCAGGAATCATGGCTGCGCCGGAGATTGCGAGCGCGAGGGAGCCGACGGCGAGCCCCTTCAGTGCTTTACCCGAGGAGGGAGTGAGGTTCAATGTGTGTCCTTCAAATGTGTAACGGAAGTGCTCACATGCCGCATGCGAATGCTAACGAGACACCCGTGAATATGCGGTGACATATTCGACGGCACGAAAAGCAGAAATGCAGGTAACGCATAAATTTACCTACCTTCTAATCCTCAGTGTTTTCCCAGGAAAATACAAGCAGCGACGTGGGCGTGTTTTGTATTTTTATGAGTGAGCCCCTAATTCGCCTCCAGTATCACGTGAAGGTTGAGTTGTTTCCGGGGTTTTTCCTTGCTCTTGCAGGCAAAAACCCTGGCTACAAGGGGTGTTGTGATGCTTTTATATTTACACATTAATGTAAAAATTTAGGTGAGGTGCGCCAGCAACATTCACTGCGGGCCACACATTTTTTTGACATTCAAAACCTATATTTTTACAGGCAAGTGCACATATATAAATATGTTTTAAAACCTCTGCCCAGCATTAGCCCAAGAAGGCACGCAAAAGGCGGGTACCCCTCCCCCCAGATTCGAAGAATCCGAAAGAGAAAATACCCGCCTTCTCACGCGTTACATCGAGCATTCAAGCCCGACAACTAAACGCTACGCTTTATGCCTTGCGGCGGCGCATCACCAGAGCAGCACCCGCAATCAGCGCCACAGAAGCGAAAGCAACCAGCGGCATCACAGCGTCAGCACCGGTGTTCGCCAAAGCGCCACGCGAAGAGCCAGCCTGCGAAGAACCAGCATCGCTCTTAGCAGCCGAGGAACCACCGATAGAAGAATCGGAGGAGCCGCTATTCTTCACAGCCGAACCGGACTTATCAGCCTTCACAGCATCCGGAGCAGACTTGGAGTCCTGTGCACCGGTCTTAGCATCAGACTTGGCATCAGACTGAGATGCCTGATCCTTAGAGGTCTGATCCTTAGCCTCTGCGGTGTTCTCGGACTTAGCGTCAGACTTCTTATCCTCAGACTTAGCGTCCTCAGCCTTCTTGTCTTCTGCCTTCTTGTCCTCAGGCTTCGGATCAGCCGGCTTCGGATCAGCAGGCTTCGACTCCTCAGCCTTCACACCGGTCACCGTCGGGTAACCCGCGAACTGCAACGAAGTCGGAGTGATGCCCACCGGAGCTGCGCTCGCGTCGGTGTCCTTTACACCAACCTTGAACTTCAGAATCGAGTTAGCCTTCAGCTGCTGAACCGATGCGGGAACGTCGTTACCCTGGCGGTCCTTGCCGGGCAGGGTGGTGTACTCGCTGGCAGTGGTGATCTCGCCGGTGGTGCCGTTGAGCACGTAGGGCAGGGTCACCTTCTCGTCGCGGTCCTTCTTGTCGAGAACCAGCACGGAGCCGTCCTTGAGCAGGGTCACGTCGTTTGCGGCTGCGCCGTTCATCTCGACCTCGCCGATGACCTCGTCAGCGCGGCCGTCGAAGACAGCCACCTTGCCGGTGCCGAAGTCAGTCACGTACACCAGGTCGCGATCCTCATCGTGCTCCAGTGCGAGCGCCTGGGTGCCGAACTTGACGAACTTCTTGAACGCGCCAGTGGTCAGGTCGTACACAGAGATACCGGAGTTGACGCCCTTCACACCCTGAGAAGAAACATAAATCTCATTCAGCGAGTGATCCACCGCCACGTCGGAGGGGCGAACCTCAACGGTGGAGTCCTCACCCTGAGTCTGAATGGTCTTCTCAACCTTGAAGGTCTTGGTGTCCACGACGAAGAGCTTGCCACCGGTACGCTCGGGAACGTACAGCTTACCGCCGTCCAGGAACAGGTTCATGCTCACGTAGCGAGTACCGCCGTCGGGTGCGCCCTCGAGCTGAATCTTCTCAACCTGCTTGGTCTTCAGGTCGATAGCGGAGACGAAGAAGCGGCCGGTCACGAATGCCTTGCCGGACTCGTGGTCAACCAGAACGGAGCGGGGGTGCTCGATCCAGTTCGGGTCGCCTTCCTTCACGCCCTCGTTAGTCCAGATGAGCTTGAGGGTCTGCTGGTCGTACACTGCCACGGAGTTGTCGATAGTGTTGGTGACCCAGACGGTGCCGTCCACGTCATCAACAGTCACACCGTACGCGGAGGTGTAACCGTACTGGCCCTTGTCGTTCTTCTTCACGGGCAGCTCGGCGAATGCCTCGGTCTGCAGGGTATCTGCATCCACGCGTGCCAGGGAGGAAGCGAGGCCGCCGCGCGCACCCACGGTGGGCACGAACAGCTTGTGGTTCTTCTTGGAGTAGCCAACCTGGAACTGGCCGGGCAGACCCTGAATGATGTTTGCAACGCTAGCGTTTGCATCCACGGTGCGGTGTGCCTCGGTGGAGGGGGCGGTAGAGTCGGCTGCCTTGGTCTTGGTGGCGGTTGCCGGGTAGCCCTGGAACTCGCGGGTTTCGGGGGTGACCTGCTTGACCTCGGAGTTATCGCCTGCGGTTGCGGTGACCTTGAACTTCAGGATGGAGTTCGCCTGAATTTCAGAAGTCTTTGCGGGAACCTCGTTGCCCTGCTTGTCCTTAGAAGGCTTGCTGGTCACCTTGTCGGAGGTGCTGACGGTGCCGGTGGTGCCGTCGAGGACGTAGGGCACGGTTGCGGTTGCGCCAGCCTGCTTGTCCACAGCAACAACGGAGCCGTTGGGCAGCACGACCAGGTCGTTTGCCTTGCCGCCATTCATGGCGACCTCGGCGATCAGCTTGTCTGCTGCGCCGCCGTCAATCACGCCCACCTTGCCGGTGCCGAAGTCGGTCACGTACACCAGGTCGTTGGCCTCATCGTTATCGAGCGAGAGCGCCTGGGTGCCGAAGGGGATGAACTTCTTGAACTCGTAGGTGGTCGCATCGTACACGGATACACCGGAGTTCTCGCCCTTCACGCCCTGCGAAGAGACGTAAATTTCGTTCTGCGAGTGGTCAATAGCCACGTCGGAGGGGCGAACATCGCCGTCCTTATCGCCCTTCACAGAGATGGTCTTCTCGACCTTGAAGGTCTTGGTGTCGATCACGAAGAGTTTGCCGCCGGTGCGTTCGGGCACGTACAGCTTGCCGCCGTCCACCAGAATGTTCATGCTGATGTAGCGGGTACCGCCATCGGGTGCGCCCTCAAGCTGAATCTTCTCAACCTGCTTGGTCTTCAGGTCGATAGCCGAGACAAAGAAGCGACCGGTCACGAAAGCCTTACCCGACTCGTGATCGACACGCACCTCGCGGGGGTGCTCAATCCAGTTCGGGTCGTCCTTGCTCAGACCCGCATTGGTCCACAGCTGCTTCATGGTCGCCTGATCGTACACGGCAACGGAGTTATCGCGGGTGCTGGTCACCCACACGGTACCTTCCTCGTCATCGACGGTGATACCGTACGCACCCTCGTAGGAGTAGCCCGAGTCCCCCTTGATAATGGGCAGCTCGGCAACTGCCTCAATCTTCAGGGAGTTTGCGTCAATGCGAGCAATCGTAGAAACGTGCTCGTCGCGGTCTGCAGTGCCAGCAACCCAAATCTTGTTGGTCTTCTTGGAGTATGCGACCTGGAACTGGCCGGGCAGGCCCTGGGTGATCTTTGCCATCGCCTTGTCGGTGATGGTGCGAGCTTCACTGCTCTGGCTTGCTGCCGGGGTGGAGTCTGCCGCGAACGATGCGGGGATGGCGGCGATACCGGAAATTGCCAGTGCCAGCGATCCAACAGCGAGGCCCTTGAATGCCTTGCTCGAAGCGAGGTTCATATGTATGTCCTTTTTCGTGGGTGGTGTGTAAAGGTGCGTCTCTCCCCCACCGATGGGTGGTGAGGTGCCGCGTTTTTCCTGCTCTCTAGTGTGGGTTTCGTGGGCCCACGAGGAAGGAAACTAGTCTTCACACAGTATTAAGTAAGGCAACCGTTAACTTACCTTCTAGGTAATACTTACTTAGCGCACAGGATTTTTCAAGATTTCAGGTATATATGACGCAAAATTTCATATGCCAGGCACAGCCTGTCACTAAAACTCCCCGAGGTGCGGCAATATAGCAGCGAGGCGCAACGGGGCACAGCAAAACCCCCGCCTCCAGCAAAGCCAGAAGACGGGGGTTCCACACACCCCAATACACAATGCCGAAGTGACACGGTGCCGGGGTGACTAAAAATTAGGAGACATACGAGAAGTCAGTGAACAGCAGGTTCTGCAGCTTGTAGCGGCGAATGAAACGAGCCAGCTCCGCGCGAGTAGTCGGCGCAGTCGGGTTAAACACACCCGAAGCATCCAGCACGATGTCGTTCGCGCCAGCCCACGCAACGTAACGGTGCAGAGTACCCGCACCCAGAACGTCACGGAAACGAGAACCAGCGCCCTCCTTCATTTCGGTCAGCTGAACCTCCGCGTTGTACTGGAACAGCACAGCCGCCAGCTCCTCGTGAGAAACCGGTGCGGTCGGGTCAATCTTGTCGCCACCAGTGAGCGGCTCGGTGATCTTGCGGTCACGAGCCCAGTGCAGCGCGCTCGCGGTCGGGCGGCCTGCCGCATCCGTGAAGGGTGCAACATCCGAGTTTTCACTCACGCCAGCGTGACCTGCAGCGTGGTTCAGCAGAGCAATAAGCTCCTCGCGGGTCACAGGGCGGTCCGGCTCAAACGCGCCAGTCTGCGGGTTCGGCATCAGCCACTTCTTCTGGTTCGCCATGCGGATATCCTCAGCGAACGGGTGGTTATCCGGAACATCCTCGAAAGAAGTCTTCAGGATCTTGGTCTCAGCCAAGGGGATGCGCGCAGCAATCTGGTGGGTGATCTCCTGACCCCACGGGTCGGAGCAAATATCCAGCTGCAGGGCGTGATCAACACCCTCACCCTGCATCAGCTCGATGGGGAACTGGTCGCTACCGCTGAAGCTGTCAGCGTCACCGTCAAATTCGGGGGTGAGCGGCCAGGAGCGCAGAGTTTCGAAAGAGCCGTTACGAACGTAGCCGTGGCGTACGGTCAGGGTGGTGCCTTCGGTGAGGAATTCGCGCAGACCGTGTGCAGTGTAGTTGACGGTCATACCGGTTTCGGTGATGGTGGCACGCTGAATGACGAGGCGCGGGCCTTTAGTTTCCTCGGTTGCCGGGGCAAGGTTTGCGGGGGCTTCGTCTGCCTGAGCGGCCTGTGCCTGCAGGGTCAGTGCGCCTGCAGCGGCGGCGGCGGAAGCACCCTTTACGAAGAATCGTCGTGAGAGTCGATGGGTAAGCAAGGGCATGATTGTCCTATTCAGTTCTTGTTTGAGTTGAGTGAGTTACGGGTGGCAGGACGCGCGGACAGCGGCGTAAACGGTGAGTGAGGCCGATACGGTGGTTCCCTCCCCTGTGTGCGTGAGTGAGACGCAGCGTACGGGGTGCGGGTGTCTGTCGGGCGGATGCGCGGTGAGTGAGACCGGCACGAGTTCCCTGACCCAGTCATCTAGCGTACCTTAAGGTCCCGTTTAAAGCGAAGACGAAACGGCGGTGATTTTACGCCCATTTTCGGTATTCAACGAAGTAGGGGCGTTATCTGGCAACGTTTGCCGGAAGTTGGCATGGGTTCTTGATGGGGCGGCTTTGAATTGCTCTACGCCGAAGTGTTCCGGGATGTGGAATATGTGGGGTTCTGAGGTTTTGTGTGCGACACGCCGTTTCAAACCCTTTTCAAAGAGTTATAGTTATTGGTACCCTATCACTGTTTCTATATCCTAACAAAGGAGTTACCCATGGAGGCCAAGGAATTCTCTGAGAAGGCCCTCCTCTTTTTCGCCAAGTCCAAGTACGCCGACCTCTTCGGCGTGGCACTGGTCATCGCCATCGCAATCGCCTCAGGATACCTGAGCACCAACCTCGCCAAATACGTTGACTGGGGCCCGATCACGAGCTTCATCCCCCTCGGCGTGATTTCCGTGATTAACGTGGGTATTTCAATGATGTCTACCCGCCTGACCGGCCGCCTCTCAAACGTTGGCAACGTGCTCGGCATTATTAACACGGCACTGTCCGGAGCGATCGACTACATTCTGGGCAACAAGGCAGCAATCATCACCTACCCGGTGACCTTTATCGTGTACACCTTCGCGATTCGTAGGTGGCAGAACTCCGAACGCGGCAAGGCGATGGAACCGCCGACCGGCACGAAGGGCCAGCTGATTATTGGCGGTATTGTGGCGGGTTCGTTCGCGTTCTCCCTGGTAGCGAACTATGTCGGTTACGGCGGCAAGACCTCGTTCCTGTTCTGGATCACGACCGTAGTGTTCGGCCTGTCCCTGTCAGCGAACATTCTGAACGCGCTGAAGCTGACGATGCAGTGGCAATTCTGGTTCGTGTACAACACCGTGCAGTGCATCAAGGCGCTGACTCAGGGCAACTTCGCGAACGTCGGCAAGTACATCTTCTACATCATCAACAGCGTGGCAGCGCTCCTGCTCTGGACCCGAAACGGCACCTCAGCCAAGGGAGCTGTAGCGGTGGCAGCGTAGGGGTACTCCCCCGGGTACGCTAGCGCGCTAGAGCACTAGCCACCGAATATCCGCTGAACGATACACAGGAGGAGGGGCCCTCCGGCAATACGACCGGAGGGCCCCTCCCCCTGCATTTTACGGGCATACTTGCTGGCTTCAATAAGCGGCCAGGTCAGCCCAGCGGAACCGCGCTACCCTTCAGAACCTGACGCTCAGGAGCCGAGTCGCTACCCACCTTCACAATGGGGAAAGCAACAAACGCCTGAACACCCTTCTCACGAAGAATCGCCTTCTCATCCGCCAGCTCCGACACGAAAATGTCAGCGCTCAAAGAACCGCGTTCCATTGCTTTACCGACCTCGTCAACCACCCGGCGGTAAGGGTGGCTGCGAAGTACGGTTCGCAACCGGGCGGGCGTAACCTTTCCGGAGGATACCGGAAGCACCATAAGCCGCGGGTGCAGGGCGTTGTACGGGTACGCACCGGGGGTCACACCGATTCGGTGGACCTGGTGAATCACCGGGAAGTTCGCAACACCCACCAGCGCGCAGAAGGCGAGCGCGGTGTCCGTCGGCTGCGGGACGGTGAAACCGGTTCCGGTTCGGGAATCCGGCTTCTTATCCAGCGAGTCGTACAAGGTCTGCCCGGTAATACCGCTGAGCATTGCGGAAGGTTCCCAGGTGGCCAGGTCCACGCACATCAGGCGCAGACGGTCCTTAACGAACTCCTGGCCCTTGTTGCGGGTCTTCATCTCCCAACGGGACGCACCGTGATCCGGGCGAGGCGCCTTGGCTTCAAAACGCCAGTAGGCAGATTCACCCAGACCCGCAATCCAGAGCAGAGACAGCAAGTCGTCACGTTCCATCAGCGCATCCAGATGAGCCTGTCGGGTCTTCTGGTGAGAAGCCCAGTCGTCCGGGTACTTCTCCGCGTCGATTCCTCGAAAACGCGGTGAGAACGGGGAGAAAACAGCGGCTTCCTTACCCGCACCGTAGGACTGATCAACGTTCACCCAGCTGTCTTCAGCAGCCAGGGAAGAAACGTAGGAGTGCACGCACTCGGCAATTTCTTCTTCTGACACGCCTTCAGCATGCATCTGGGCGCGCGGATGACCTTCCTGAGACCAACCGATAGTAACGGCTCCAGGGTGCTTCTGCTCAACCATCAGGGACAGCCCGTAGAGGGAAAAATGGGTCAATGCCGAGGTGTAGTCACCGGCAATGGTTAGCGTTGCCATTAGTGTCCCTCCCGTGAGATCTGGGCGTCTGCTGCGCGTTCTACAGCTTCAAGGTAGGCGGTAGCGTACGGGCCGTAGGTGCGGCTCGTCTGCTCCATGAGGTTATCCCAGTAACCGACGTTGAAGAGTCGGGTCGCCTGTTCCTTGAGCGCCTCGTAGTCCGTTCCCTCGGGCAGGTAGCCTTCCTTGAGCAGGAAGCCTGCGTCGTGGGCGAAGGAGAACCGGCCGTGACCGTGGCTGCAACCAATAATGCGCAACACCAGGTCGCGGTGCTCCCCCACCTTTTCGGGCGAGGCCGCAACCATGAGTGCAGACAGCTGCTCATGACGCCAACCCCTAGGCAAAGCGCTACGGCTACGGGCGCGGTACGCCTCAGCCACGGAACGGTGACCGCTCTTTGCGAGAGCGTCCGCCTGCAGATCTGCACCTAGCATCTGCTGGAAACGCAGGTCACGCTTACCCTCGTCGTGGTACTTTGCCGCCAGCTCCAGTGCCTCGGAGAATTCCGGCGCCAGGCCGAGGTTCTCGGCAAGCTGGCGGGTACGCTCAGCAACATCGTTCTGGTGGTCGTCCAGAAGAACAGGATCGGTCGGGGCCAATTCCTGAGCGATATCGGAATCTTCAACAGACTCTTCGTCGGTCACAACGGCGTACCAGGAGATAACTTCCTGACCGTCCTCCGCTTCGGTAGAAAGCTCAGAAGCAATCCTCATCTTCTTACCGTCCGTGCCCTGAGTGTCGAGCAGCTCCGCTACCTCTTCGGGTGAGAGGCCCAGATATTCCCTGAAACGTTCCTCACGGTCCGCGCACTTCTCATACACGTAGAGTTTGGTGTCATTGGGGAAAGGCACAGCCTCCAGCTTGTCCTTCGTGGAGGGCAGCTCACGCTGGGTCACAGCAATGCGCTGGTTCGTGAACGGAACACTGTCCGTGTCAAGAATCAGAACGTCACCGGGAGCCAACGACTGGCTGTTCTCTTCCCCGTGGTCAGCATCCTGCCACAGGGAAATTTCACCCTGACGGTAAAGGAACTTACGCGGCTTTACGCCGTGCTCATCCTGGTAGTCCAGAATCTCCTGGAGAATCTTCAGATTCGCGGGGAAGGTTTCCCGGTCGCTCGGTGCAAAGTAGCTGGTCTTGAGAATCTCCATGGCGGCAGAAGTGTTGCTCGGCAGGTTATCGCGCACAATAACACCACCCATTGCGGTTTCTGCATCCAGGGAGTCGTGCAACCACAGGTCAAGGTCCGGCTCATCGTAGGGGTTCTCGTCGGTACGCGAGAATTCCAGCAGGTCAGGCCATTCCGGGCGCTGGTAGAGCAGACGCTCCGGGGAGGACTGTACCGGCGGGTACTTGACCATTGCGGCGGGGTTCACCGACGGGTTCTCAGTATCGTTGAGCGCTTCGAGCCATGCATACGCATTGCTCAGGTCAACCGCCTTGTAGGGCGGCGCGTCCTTCTTCACCGAGTCACCGCTCGCAGGCTCAATAACGACGACCTTGGAATCCGTACGGTGGCCAAGACGGTTAACACGTCCGAAGCGCTGCGCCAAGGAAGACGCCGGAGCCAGTTCGGTCACCAGGTCAGCGAAGTCAACGTCAATACCAACTTCAAGAGTCTGGGTGGCCACAACAACCTTCACAGACTTATCGCCTTCGGTAGTGAAGAGATTGGGGTGGTCTGCCTGCAGATTCTCCAGGTCGTACGGGCGCATGCGTCCTACGAGGATCTGAACCTCTTCCTTTGCCAGATTCTTAGTGAGTTCTTCCTTGATAGAGATAGCCGTCCGCACGTGGTTGACGATACAGCCGATAGTGTGGGCTTCCTTGGAGCCTTCGCCCGCCTCACGGCGGGCAAGGAAATCCTTAATAGCCCCCACAGCAGCATCCACGACCGCAGGGTTACCGGGCTTGCCATCCCACTTATCGATGGGGCGGAGTACCAGTTCCTTATGCGAGTAGACACGTTTGCGCAGCTCTTTATCATTCGGGCTATCGAGAGCCTCAATATCCACGCCCAGGGTGGTCGATTCACTGTCCCCAGTGGAAGGAGTAGCGGTCGTCTCAACCACCTGCAGGGTGGGAACGCCCAGGTCAGCCTCACGCTTCTGCAACTGCGCAATACGCTGAGTGGTGTGCAACAGCTGACGGTTCATGTGAGCCTCATCAAGCACCATGACGGTGTCCATGGTCAGCAGGGCGGTCTCACGCGGGCGGGCAGCCTTAGTGCTGCCGTAACCGCGGAAGAGCGCTCGCGAACCGTACATGTCGGGGGTTGCGGCAATGATTGCGCAGGCCGAAATGTCGGTTACCGGCAGGGCGCGGTTCGAGAGTTCGCCACGGATGTGGCCAACTTCGAAGGGGTCGCTCCCCTGCTTGTCGTTGCGAGTCTGGAAGCTTTGGAGAGCTTCAGCAACCCTACGCAGAATATCGGACTCGTCGGATTCATTAGCGAGTGCCTTCCCCATGGGGTCGAGAATCTTCTCGCGGGCGCGGTCTGCCTGGCTGTCGACCAGTGCGCGGCGTCCCACGGTCACGCAGAGGCGACGGGGAACGCGCGGCGCGGCGCCAACCGCTGCGAGCGCATTCGCGAAGAGGTGGATATCAACCACGGAGGACTTACCGGAGCCGGTCGGTGCGTTAATACGTTCCGGCCATACGCCATGCTCGCAAATGTGGTCGAGTACCTCTTCCTGCCAGCTGAAGGGGGCGTGCCCTCCGTTGAGTGCGGCAAAGAAGTCACCGAACTCTTCACGGGTAATGGAGGGCAGCGTGGTAGCGGGGCTAGTCATGCTCTTCCTCCTTCTTGTGGCGGTCGTATTTTTCGGTGGGCACGTCGAACGGAACCAGCAGGCCGCCGCCCATGTGGCGGGACTGGCCGATGGCTACGAGGGTCGTGTCCGTTGCCAGATTGCCGAGGTCTACGACGCCGCGCCACGGTTCTGCGGGCAGAGTGCGGGGCAGCTTGTAGGCGTAGGCAGCGGGGTTCTGGGTTACACGGTGGGCTTCCAGGACCTTGGCCTCAGCCTTTTTAGCGACCTGGTCCCTCAAGCTACGAATTCGTTCACGTGAGGTTTCAGCTTCGGGCGCTTCGAAGCTGTCACGCCACACGTAAGCCATGGAAAGCAGAGCGGCGTCAGCGAAAGTCCAGGCCTTCGTCTCAGTCTTCTTCGGGCGGTTGAAAACACGCGATTCGGGAACGGCCGCGCTGAGGGTACGCCACAGACGCTTGTACCCGGTCTTGGGAGTATCCCAGAAACCCTGCGCCGGCAGGCGCTTCTGGCGAAGCTTCACGGTCAGTCGGGGGAAGTCCTGAGCGTAGAGGGTTTCTACACTCCTGAGTGCGATACCGAGTTCTACTGCTTCATCGGTCGGGGCGCTTGCCGGGACCAAGACGAGCAGGACTCCCTGAGACTTCACCTCCCGACGCAGATAGTCGGGCAGGTAGCGGGCGGGCAGGTACTGCAGCGCCAGGCTGTTGGCGGGCTTGTGACCCTTGGGGTACCTGCCGGTGATGAGGCTGGGCGCGCCGAATCCTGCGGCAGCTACGAGAGCCTTGTGCAGCAGGGAGCATGCCTTGACGTACTGTTCGGGCTTCAGCTCTTCACCGTCTACTTCGAGGATCCACAAGTATTCCCAGGGGCTGGTGGAGGTTTCAGCCTCCACCGGCTGGTACTTGATGGATCCCAGGCCTGCGGTGGGTACCGGGGAAGGATGCAAGGTGTCTTCTTTGTTGGTCTTGTCCGCTGATTTGGTGGGCACCTTGACGGGGTACGCTTCTGCGTGGGCACGCATAAGCGCATCGATTCGACCAGGCACGGGCACGCGGACGGGCATACCGCCTACTTCGAAGGGGCCCGACTTAGTGTCGATGGTATGGGTGGGTTCCACGTCTCCGGTGTAGAGGGCGGCAAAACTGCTGGATTCTCCGAGGGAGGGTACTTCGCCGCAGAGCTGGGTGATGGTTTCCGCGATATCTGCGGGCACCTTATCGTACTGCCAGCCGATGGTGTCGGATACAGCCCAGCCGTCGGATACTGCACGAGGCTCGGTCTGCCGTCCCTTGGCTGAGCGCGCTACCTCGCGGTACATGAATCGGCTCATCTTGTTGCGTGAGCGGTACACGGGGCACACGTCGGGAAGCTGCAACCCGGTCGGGGGGTTCTCCTCAAGCCACTTGAGGGCCTTGAGTGATTCTTCCGAGGGGGCGAGCTGCCCATTTTCGATAATTGCGTGAGGTCCCTGCGCGGCCGCGCTGAGGAGTGCGGCCTGCAAGCGGGCAGGGTCGGGGAAGGCGTCGGGGCTTCCGTCCGCCTTGTGGCCCTGGTATACGCCGAGCGGGAACCTCGCGAGAATTCCGAGGTTCGTCATATTATTCAGCGTCCTCCGCGGTGGCGTTCTTGATGATGATGGAGTTGCCGTCGACGTTGAAAGTCTGGCCATTCCAGTCAGCCACGCCAGCCTTCTTGGCATTCTCGATAGCCTCGAGGAGCAACTGGTCGGTGTCTTCAACGGTCAGGGGTGCGAAGGGCTTCTTCTCGCCGAAACGCTGGTCGAGGGTGACAACGGGTGCGGCAGATTCGATCAGGTCACAGTTGGCACGGATGTAGAGTTCACGCTCCGCACGGGCAATAGCATTGAGGCCAAGTGCGGCAAGAAGTGCACGCGCGGCAACATTCTTGGTCTCGTCCTGACCGAAACGCAGCTGACGCAGGGTGGCGAGGCTCAGTACCCAGGAACGGATGATACGACGGCATGCGACGGCGCCGGTTTCTTCGAGCGAGGGCGGGATGCTACCCAGGCCGATACCAGAGGCCGATACGTGAGCGGCATCCTTGTTCTTTGCCTTGGAAGCAGTCGCGATTGCATCACGGTTCTTCTTAATGTTTTTAGGGCTCAGTTCCGCTTCCTGGTCGTTGACCAAGGATTCCATATCCTTGGGAGCAAGCTTCACGCTGGCGGCTACGGCGTCGACGCGGGCGCCGCCACGGCGTGCCTGTCGGTGTTCAGCACCAGGATCCTGGTCTGCGAGAACGCCGATGATTTCACCGACGAGGGCGCTGCGCAGGCGAACCTGGTTGCTCTTGCGGGTGGAGTCCCATGCGCCGAAGAGGAGTGCTGCGGGGGCGGTGTTGAGCAGTGCGCTCATGTCTGCGGGGGTGCAGTTGCGCAGTGCGCGGTACTGTTCGTTTTCGGTGACATGCTCACCATCGATGGTGCCGGCACGGAAGTGGCCGTCGAAGACGCGGTGGGAGAGTTCCATGTCGCTGTATTCTACGGGACCGTTTTCGGTCTGGTAGGTGACGACGGCGCGGGGAATCTTGACGGCTGCTTCGTCGCCGTACTGGCGGCCCTGTTCGATGGCGGCTTCTGCGCGGTTGAGTTCGGACTGCTTGCTGTCGATGAGGACGACCTTCTGAGGCTTGCCCTTGACGACCTTCTCGGGTTCGTCCTGGTCTTCAGGCTTCTCCACGATGTAGCGGGTTTCGTAGGCAAAGACGGACTTCTTGTCGTCAACGAACTTGGCGGGTGCTACGGATGCGTGGGGGCCTGCTGCGGGTTCGAGTTCGGTGATGGAGGTGATGACGGAGCCGCCGCCGAGCTTGACGTTTTCGATGAGGTCGGCGAGGGTAATGATGTTCTGGGACATGGTTGTCTCCTTATATGTTGGGTGCACGTTTGCTTCGATGCGTTGGACGTGCACGTTTACTTGTATAGCTTTAAGCTACATCGGTTTTCCGAATGATGCGCGTGTTTTCGTCACGCTACTGATTCGGTATGCCATTCCCTTCTCCCCTGTGCTGTCACGACCCATATTTTGGGTGGTGACAGCACAGGGTATGAAAGGTAAGCATATAGCCACACAAGCGGTCAGTATGCTGGCAGATTGGGAGACCCCTCCGTACTGCCGGTATACTGATTAGGTTATACCTGCGGCAACAGGTATAACCGCCGCTTGATGCGGTAAATACTTATTAAACAAAAGCCGCCCGTTGCGCCTCGCGTAGCGGGCGGCTTTTTGTCTACGTCATAATCGGGGTCATTATCCTTCACCTCCAAGGTCAGGGCTGGAGCCACTTCGGCAGGATGCTGAAGTAATCTCCAAACCAGCTGATACCTCAACCTTAGCATTAAGATAATCCATCTACAACACCTCACACTCCGATACTTTCAATAATCCGTATAAAATTTAGCTCCTCCCTCTAAGACAATGTTAAAGGAAGGAGCATATTGAAAGCTCTTAAACCCATATAGTTCAAGAGAATAGAGTAGTCTCTGGTGCTCTGATATGTTCAAAAATCCACCTCAATGAAGGCTCACACCTCAACGGGTGTGAAAGGGCAGGTAAGAATCATATATCTCGAGAATGTCACCGCCAGACCCATTCATTATCCCCATCCCTCTCCTGTGTCGCAATCGGTTCTCTTCTCTGCTCATGATTTCACCATAGCGCTACTACAGATTACGTGCATCCGATTTGGTCATTTCAGACTCAGATAGCCGGCAAGAGGACGCTGCGGTAGGTGCCGTATCTAGCCCATATTCATGTTTTAAGAGAAAAGAGCCCCGTTCTAGAAACTAGGGTGGTTTCCAGAACGGGGCAACGTAACCCGCATGAGACTTCCCGATTCACGTCCAGCGTCGTAACGAAGTCCCCACCCGAAGGCGAAGAAATAACCGCCAATGGCAAGGCCTCCAGATTCTACACCCGTGCCTCAATGAAAGTCCCCACCCGAGGTGGAGAAATACCACCTTGCATCAGGTAGTCTTTCAACCATGCGTTGCCTCAATGAAAGTCCCCGCCCGAAGGCGGAGAAATCCCGTGAACTGGTCCGCCACACCGTCACCGAACAGGCCTCAATGAAAGTCCCCGCCCGAAGGCGGGGAAATCCTTATTCCCTGCTCCACCTGGAGCGGGGCTTTCATTGCCTCAATGATAGTCCCCGCCCGAAGGCGGGGAAATACCATGAAGAATTCGCGCATGATGCCCGTGCCCACGTCGCCTCAATGAAAGTCCCCACCCGAATGTGGGGAAATCTCAGCCAAAGAGCGGCAACCCTCGCTGTTGGCGTGGCCTCAATGAAAGTCTCCACCTGCAGGTGGAGAAATCTCGCGGAGACAGACAAAGCTTCCAAAGGCCATTATCCCCACCTCTACTACCAGTCCGCAATCGAACTCGTCATTCCCCCACTCCTCTGCCGCACCTCGCTAGCGAATGAGCAGCACGCGGCTACAGAATGAGCGCATCCGATTCGGTCACCTCACGCGCCCGGCCGATGTAGCTGAAGGTCGGCTCATCAAGCCTAGCCAGCAGCCCCAGGTCGCAGAAGAGTACCGAATCCTCATCTGGATCGATGAGTTCCTGAACTTCGTCTTTGATGCGCCGCACCTTAGCCGGGGCCGCATCCACAATGAAGACGCTGTACTGAATACGGTCCCCATAACTAAGAATGAGCTTGGCCAGTTTGGCGCGCCGCCGGTCGCTGGGCACGTCGTAAGCGATAAGTGTTCGTCGGGCGTCGTCACGCACTATCGTACGGTCACCCCCGTGTACTCGCGGGTGGTTCCGTTGATTACGCCCAGGAGCATGCGGGCCTGCACCTCAATAGCGCGGCGCCACGTCACCGAGTACCCGTAGGTGGGGTGGGTGATTTCCGTAGCCATTCGCTTCTCGAACGCGGCGATGACGGTCTTCCGCCCTTCGGGTGTGAGCCGGTAGCTGCCACCAACCGCGGTGAAGTGTGCCGTTTTGACCTGCTTCCTATTGATAAGGGAAACCACCACAGAATCCGCGATGACGGCACGGAACTCTTCCATGAGGTCAAGCGCGAGCGCCGGCTTATTGCGAGAGCTGCTGTGCAGGAACCCGGCGTGAGGGTCGAGCCCGCAGGTGAGAATCCCACGAATGCATTCTGAGCTGAGCATACCGTAGGCGTAGTTCAGCAGAATGTTGATGGGGTCATTGGCGCCTCTCCCCTGCCGCCCGGCCCAGGTCCAGCCGAGTTCGGTGAGCACGTCTTCTTTGAGCATGGTCGCGAAACTGCCGAAGTAGAGCGAGGCGGCTTCACCTTCGATGCCGAGCAGTTCCGGGATTGAGGTAGCTTGCGGCGTGTGCTTCTGGATGTCTCGCATGGTGCGGCATGCGTCTGCGGCGTGTCCGTTGCGGCGTAGCAGGGTGGCCTGGTTTGAGATTTTGCTGGCAATCATGGCGGCCGCTATGGGCAGGTGCCCCTGTGCTGAGAGGACGTGTTGTTGCACGCGGGCTAGGCCGTTCGGTCCGGTGCCGGGTTGAGACCAGCCATAGACTCGGCCGGTGCTGGAGCACCAGATGATGGTGCAGTTGCGCCACATGAGTTCTCGTAGAAGCGCGGAGGAAACGTCGATATTTCCATGGACAACGAGACTGTGCACACGTTCGAGGGGTACGCTGCTGATTGTTTCGCCGAGGTGTTGCACGATGAGGCGCCCTTGCTGGACGGTCGCTCTTGATCCTTGCGTGGTGAGGTGCGCTACTTGGCTGTCGGGGTTGCTGGCGACGACGCGTGTAATGTTTTCTTTTCCGTGGGATTCGTCGGGTAGGCACACGGAGATATGGGAGCACCAGCTGCAGCGGGGTGAGTCTTCGAGGGGTTGCGGTGCTGTCGGGTTGTCGATGAGTGCGCGGGTGGTGTGTACGTATTCTTCTGCGGTGCGGATGTCTTCGTCTGAGATGTCGACGGGCACGGTTTTGTTGTGGTTGGTGAAGTGCACCGCGCATTCGCTGACTGTTTCACCGGCTTCTTCGAGGCAGATTTTCTGAAGGGCAAGCTGCACCCTGTGGGCTGGTGTGACGGAGGCGTTACGGCGTACGGGTGTTGCTTTGTATTCGATGATGCGGGTAGAACCGTCTTCTTGGGGTTCGATAGCGTCGCACCGTCCGGTGAGCCCGAGACGTGTTGATGAGATCGTGACTGCGCGCTGTTGCGTGCCGCGGGATGTTTTGGGGTCGTCGACTCGTTTGTGGGCGGATTGCCCTTCTTGCATTTGTGAGGTGTCGGTCTTTTCACCGTTGGATTCAATCCATGCGCGGCGGGGGCAGTACACGGTGTGCATGACGAGTGAGATAGGAAGTTCGTCGCCTGCACTGTAGGGGGTAGACATCGGTGTCTCCTTGGTGTGAGCGAGTATGGTGGGCAGTCTGCTTTGGCTGCTTGGTTTTGAGGGTAGCACTGCGGCGGAGTGTTTTGGCTTATCAGCGAGTTTATGACGCAGGGTCGGCGTGTTGAGTTTTTCTGTTGGGCCCCATGGAGGAGGCGGGTAGCAACTGGTGGGTGGGGCCTGCGGCTGGGGTTTTGTCCTCATTGTGTAGCGAAAAAGCTCCGTTCCTGGACTGTGGTGGGTCTGGGAACGGAGCAGAGATAAGTTAGAGAAAGTCCCTACGTAGGTAGGGAAGGTTGAGGTGTTTCCCGCGCAAGCAGGGATGAGCCCGCCTCGATGCCTTAATGAATGTCCCTACGGAAGGGTAGGGAAATTTATCACCGAAGTTAGCGACGCACGCCAGGCAACCGACCCTCAATGAAAGCCCCTCCAAGAAGGAAGGGAAATACCGCGACCCCACACCTGCACGGCAAATTCAGGCCGGCCTCAATGAAAGCCCCTCCAAAAAGAAAGGGAAATTGGTTGAGGGTTCGGATGCGTCGTGTCCATTCTGTGGCGCCTCAATGAAAGCCCCTCCAAAAAGGAAGGGAAATGACGGCAGGTGATGAGGCTCGTGGTGCTGGTCTGACGCCTCAATGAAAGTCCCTACGAAAAAGCAAGGAAATAGCGAGATATCCACCCCGCCATTGGAGCTAGGGGTGCCTCAATGAAAGTCTCCGCTAGAAAACGGAGAAATAGCTGGTTCTAGACGACCCCGAGTGATTCAAGAACCCACCTCAATGAAAGCTCCTCCAAAAAGGAAGGGAAATCCGCCGGCAGGCTCAGCAGTGACGCTAACGGTCTTGGGGCCTCAATGAAAGTCCCTCCGAAAAAGAAGGGAAATCCATGCAGGAGAAAAACCTGTTTAGGAAATATATGCCTCAATGAAAGTCTACACCTCAAGGTGCAGGACAAACGGTCCCATGGTCATCCGGGGGATATTGATCTGTCTTGTTGAAAGTCCCCACAAGCAGCTGGGAATAGTTTTTTCAGATTTCGGGGCGAACATCTCGGTGAGTCCTTACTGAAATTCCCTCGAAAAGGAAGGGAAATCCTCGCCAGGTTGCAAGCTGGAGAATCTTTAGTAAAGCCTCAATGAAAGTCCCTCCAAAAAGGAAGGGAGATCGCAGGCATCAATAACTAGATAGTTCCACTCGCCAGTGCCTCAATGAAAGTCCCCACAAAACTGTAGGGAAATACAGCACGAAGTCTTTCGCACTGCAGGTCCAAGACGCGCCTCAATGAAAGCCCTTCCCATAAGGAAGGGAAATGCTGTGGGTGAGCGTGAATGCATGTTGCGCGTCATGCCTCAATGAAAGCCCCTCCAAAAAGGAAAGGGAAATTGTCCTCGCCCAGGTTGCAGACCGCGGCATCCCCATACCTCAATGAAAGCCGTTCCCAAAAGGAAGGGAAATAGCAGGACATAGGAGCCGTCGCTTAGCGGGGTGAAGCCTCAATGAAAGCCCTTCCAAAAAGGAAGGGAAATCGAGGAATAAGGAGATGAAAGCAGCTTCAAATCCGTAGCCTCAATGAAAGCCCCTCCAAAAAGGAAGGGAAATTCACCCACGACCCTACCAACGATATCCCTGGCGGCGGCCTCAATGAAAATCCCCACCCGAAGGCAGAGAAATGCAGGTGCATTTGAGGCTGACCGGCCCCGTCGATGCCTCAATGAAAGCTCTTCCCAGAAGGAAGGGAAATCTCCTCACCGGCACGCTTATGCCTCATAAATGCGGCGCCTCAATGAAAGCCCCTCCAAAAAGGAAGGGAGATGGAGGTGACCCGCACCGATTGCCCCTGAGCAGCAGGGCCTCAATGAAAGTCTACACCTCAAGGTACAGAACAAATGGTCCCGTGGTCACCCGGAGGGGATATTGATCTGTCTTATTGAAAGCCCCTCCGAAGAGGAAGGGAAATTTAGCACTTTGAATGTACCGCAGATTTTCTCCGCGGCCTCAATGAAAGCTCTTCCGAAGAAAAGGAAGGGAAATCGTAATGACGGCGGTCGTTGCCAGTGTCTCTCCGTAGCCTCAATGAAAGTCCCTACGAAAAAGCAGGGAAATTGGCCTCGAAGAGCCTGAATGAGTCTCCGCAGATTTGGCCTCAATGAAAGCCCTTCCGAAAAGGAAAGGGAAATGACCGACTGACTGACCGACCGACTGACCGGGTCGGCCTCAATGAAAGCCCCTCCGAAAAGGAAGGGAAATAGCTTCAGGGAGCGACCATGACGGCAACACCGTCGAGCCTCAATGAAAGCCCCTCCAAGAAGGAAGGGAAATAGAGAAGAAGCTACGGGTACGACCGTCAGCACCCGGACCTCAATAAAAGCCCCTCCGAAAATATAGGGAAATCTCAGGAAGAAGGTCAAACCAGTGGAACCCACGAACTTGCCTCAATGAAAGTCTCCGTTGAGAAACGGAGAAATATGACATGTCCTGCCTCTCCAATTCCGGAACCGCCGCCTCAATGAAAGCCCTTCCCAAAAGGAAGGGAAAGAGCCGTAAGCACCCCAAGAATCACTGATCTCAGTGCCTCAATAAAAGTCTCCGCTAGAAAGCGAAGAAATACCCAGCCAGTAGAGTGCAGCAGAAAGACCTCAATGAAAGCTCTTCCGGAAAGGAAGGGAAATTATGGGCTGAGCCTACGCCGGTGAAGCGACCGACCCAGCCTCGATGAAAGTCCCCATTGACAAACGGAGAAATTTAGCTACGGATTCACCCCCGACGACCTTGCCGGACCTCAATGAAAGTCTACACCTCAAGGTACGGAACAAGCGGTCCCACGGTCATCTTGAAGGGATATTGATCTGTCTTATTGAAAGTCCCTACAAAACTGTAGGGAAATTTGAGTTGTCTCTGTGGCTCTGGAGCCTGCGGCGCGGCCTCAATGAAAGCCCTTCCGAAAAGGAAGGGAAATCGGTGACGTGCGCATCGTGTCCAGCGCTAACGGCGCCTCAATGAAAGCCCCTCCAAAAAGGAAGGGAAATCAGATGCCCCGGCCTGCTCATTCAACTTCCACGCCACGCCTCAAGGAAAGTCCCTACAAAAACTGTAGGGAAATCATAGCCAGCTCACCCGTAATCGTGTTAATGTCCACGCCTCAATGAAAGTCTACACCTCAAGGTACAGAACAAGCGGTCCCGCGGTCATCTTGAAGAGATATTGACCTGTCTTATTGAAAGTCCCTCCGAAAAGGAAGGGAAATACCCACAACGGCACCTGGCCCGCGCTCGCTGACGCGCCTCAATGAAAGTCCCTCCCAAAAGGAAGGGAAATCCTGCCAATACCGGCACGCTGCGGGATCCTCCAATTGCCGCCTCAATGAAAGCCCCTCCAAGAAGGAAGGGAAAATCGCAAACACCATCGGAAAGGACCTCACCCATGTGCCTCAATAAAGCCCTCCCAAAAAGGAAGGGAAATGTTGTCGGGGATTTGGGATTGGAGGGAGTTGCCTTTGCCTCAATGAAAGCCCTTCCCATAAGGAAGGGAAATACGAGAGCAAAAGAGAGCCACCAATCACGCTGTAGGCCTCAATGAAAGCCCTTCCGAAAAGGAAGGGAAATATGCGTTGGCTCGTGAGGGCATGCTCGGCGAATCTGACCCTCAATGAAAGTCCCTCCGAAAAGGAAGGGAAATCCGAGGCCAACGGGCGGTTCAGCTCGCTCCCGTACTCCCCTCAATGAAAGTCCCTCCGAAAAGGAAGGGAAATCAGCGGCAAACGGAGCCCACAAGCCCACATTTTCGCCCTCAATGAAAGTCCCTCCGAAAAGGAAGGGAAATCACAATCACCCTGGACGTTGCACCGAATGTCACGCCCCCTCAATGAAAGTCCCTCCGAAAAGGAAGGGAAATGACCCCCACGGGAAGGTTCCTGGGATCAAAACTGCCCTCAATGAAAGTCCCTCCGAAAAGGAAGGGAAAT
>FLSH01438140.1_pt1 | contig 35409 bp, 25 predicted proteins | sample 1550441 | NCBI WGS metagenome assembly FLSH01 (sample SAMEA4031756, study PRJEB14383) | metagenome | biome: human; feature: oral; material: saliva | place: Philippines | collected 2014 | reverse complement strand
ACCAGCGGCGATGCGTCTGCACGTGAAATGGCGTTTCTCCTTACGAAATGTATAAACCAAAGTCCCATTTTAGGGGTCATTCGCACCGTTAATCAAGATTAAGCGCCTTTTAAATCTCTTTAAGTGGCGCTCACCTCTTAAATATCCCCTTAAGGAGGCGCCGCGCGGCACTTAATCGGTCGGTCGGGGCCACTCCAGGGGTAGTTAAGCGCCCGGTCGGCGGTGCGGGTTGCCCAGTCAGTGGCAGTTTGCCTTGCCTGTTGAGCGTGTCAGGCATGCCGGGCGTGTCGAGTGGGTGCGCACCCGGGTTGCCCGGTTGTCCGGGTTGATGAGGCGCTTTATGCGTTTTTCTAGGCGTTTTTCAGGGCGCGGGCGACCGCCTCCGGCACGAAGGGAGTCACGTCGCCACCCAGCGACGCCACCTCACGAATAATCGTGGACGACACCGCACCATAGCGGTCCTCACCCGCCAAGAACACCGTCTCAACCTGCGCCAGGTGGCGGTTCATGCTCGCCATGGGAGCCTCATAGCTGTAGTCCGTCGCCGAACGCAGACCCTTCACCAGCACCTTCGCGCCACGCTCCGCCGCGTACTCGGCAAGCAGCACACCCGGCGGAATCGGCTCCACACTCACACCCTCAATGCCGAGCTCCAGCAGGGACTCACGCACCAGCTGCACGCGCTCCTCCAGGGAGAAACGGTACTTCTTGGCGCTATTGTGCGCCACGCCCACAATCACCTCGTCAAAGAGCTGAGCGGCGCGGGCAATGATTTCCAGGTGGCCGTGGTGCACGGGGTCAAAAGATCCGGGGCAGAGGGCAATCATGGCGGTCCCTTCACGAATAAATATCAGAGGTTGGAATGACTAGATGCGGCGAATTTAGGATGCGGGTCAGCGGCAAGCGGGATAGTGGCATGCGGGCGAGCGCAGGCTGAGGCGGAAAAGGCTAGGTGAAAAGGCTAGGGGGCGCGGTGAGATGAGGCGGCAAACTTAGGCCGCGAGCTCTTCAGCGTCCTCGCCGGATTTGTTGCCGGGCTCGTCGCCCGCCTGTTCCTCTACCTCGTCGGGCTCAACATAGTAGAGCACCGTCTCGCCGTGTTGACGGGTCGAAAAACAGTACAGGCCCTCGCCCCATACCGGCTCCGCATCGCGCGAAGAACGCTCCACCACGACCACGGCACCCTCGGCAAGCTTGGGGGTGAGCGCCTCCAGCAGCTCGCTGACCTGCTCGTTCGGCATGGCGTAGGGCGGGTCAACAAACACCAGATCCCACGGACCGGAGGCGGACTTCACGTAGGTCAGCGCCTGAGACTGCTGCACGCGCGCCACAGAACCGGTAGCGCCAGAAGAACCAGTGCCAGTGCGGCCCATCGCCTTCTCCACCGCGGCAACGTTCTTGCGAATCACCGCAACAGCCTTCGGGTAGGTGTCCAGCAGAGTCACGGAGGCGGCACCGCGCGAGAGCGCCTCGCAACCCAGCGCACCCGAGCCGCCGAAAGCATCCAGCACGCGGGCGCCACGAATAATGTCGTAGCTCTCCAGCTTGGAGAAGAGGGATTCCTTCACCCGGTCGGTGGTGGGGCGAGTATTATCCCCCGGAACCGAGGCAAGGCGAACGCCTCCGGCGGCACCGGAAATAATACGGCTCATAGGGTCTCTCCTCTTAACTAGTGCGGTGTGTTGAAGTCACGGTTTCAGCGGGTGGTGGGCAGGTAACGGGCAGAACAGGCGGCGCGTTCTGCCCCGTGGGGTGCTTATCCCCTGCCGAGGAACGCCTCACGGTCAGCATCCAGGGCGCGATCAATCGTACGCGCCAACGACGGATGCTTAGCCAGCGTCGGGTCCTTCTCCACCACCGAGCGGGCATCCTCACGGGCACGCTCAATAATGTCGGCATCGGCGAGCGCCCGCAAGAAGCGCAGGGTGCTCTTCGAACCCGATTGTGCAGCACCCAGAATATCACCCTCGCGGCGCTGCGCCAGGTCGATCCGGGAGAGCTCAAAGCCGTCCGTGGTGGAGGCGACCGCATCCAGGCGCTCGCGGGACACGCCGCCCTCCTCCTGGCGGGTCACCAGCAGGCAGGTGCCCGCGTAGCCGCCGCGGCCCACACGACCGCGCAGCTGGTGCAGGCCCGAGATGCCGAAGCGGTCGGCGTCCATGATGATCATGAGCGTGGCGTTCGGGACGTTCACGCCCACCTCAATGACGGTGGTGCTGATGAGCAGGTCAATTTCGCCGCGCTCGAAAGCAGTCATGACGGCGGTCTTCTCCGCCGGGTCCATGCGGCTGTGCAGGGTGCCGATACGCACGCCGACGAGGGCGTCCTCAGCACTCAGGTAGGAGTGCATTGAGGCGACCGAGGTCAGCTGAACCTTGCCGTCACTGCTGGCGTTACCGCCCTGACCGAAATAGCCCTGGGCCGAGTTGCCCGCACCGTTCAGGCTGGATGCGCCAAAGAACGCCGCGCCTTCCTCCAAGCTGTCGCCGTCCTCCCCGATTTTGGGTACGACAACATACACCTGGTGGCCCGCGTCGATTTCTTCGCGGGCGCGCCTCCACAGCCGGGACGCCCAGGCAGGCTTCTCGGCGAGGGGCACCACGTGCGTTGAGATTTTCTGGCGACCGGCGGGCAGGGTGTCGAGCATGGACACATCCAGGTCACCGAACACGGTCATGGCGACGGTACGCGGAATGGGCGTTGCGGTCATGACCATGCGGTGCGGCAGGGCGCCGTCGGTGCCGCGCAGGCCGTCGCGCTGCTCCACGCCGAAGCGGTGCTGCTCGTCCACGACGACCAGACCCAAATCGTGGAAGTTCACCTCATCGGAGAGCAGGGCGTGGGTGCCAATCACAATCTGGGCGGTGCCGTCGGCGAGCTCCTGCAGAACCTTGCGCTTGGCGCGGGTACCCATGGAGGCGGTCAGCAGGCGCACGCGCACACGGCGGGGTTCCTCCCCGTTCCCCGTGGGAGTTCCCTCGGCAGAACCGTTGGTTGAAACCTCGGCTGAACCGTCAGCTGAATCGTCAGCGTCTGAGTCTTCGGGCGCCGCCATATCCCCCAGGATGTCCAGTACCGAACGCAAATGCTGCTCGGCGAGCACCTCGGTCGGGGCAAGCATCGCGGACTGGCCGCCCGCATCGGCAACCTGCAGCATGGCGCGCAGAGCCACCACGGTCTTACCGGAACCCACATCACCCTGCAGCAGGCGGTTCATGGGCGATTCGCTCGACAGATCCGCGGCAATCTCAGCACCCACCTTCTGCTGCCCCTCGGTCAGCTCGTAGGGCAGAACCTCCAGCAGCTGATCGGCGAGGCCGCCCTCCACAGCGGGGCGTGGCTGGGTCAGGTGCGCGGCACGCACCGAGCGCAGGCGGGCGAGCGCGCTCTGCAGCACGAATGCCTCGCGGTAACGCATCTGCGCCTGTGCGGCACGCCAGGTGTCCTCCGAGTCGGGGGTGTGCAGGGCGCGGTACGTCCACTCCAGCGAGGGCACCTTGCGGGCGCGACGAATCGTGTAGGGTACCGGGTCTTCGAGTTCTTTGAGCGGCACCTTTTCGAGCAGCTGCGCCATGTAGCCGCTAATGCGGTCGGTGGGCAGCTTCGCGGGGGCGCGGTAGACGGGCACGGGGGCGGTGGCGGCGTCGGTGACGTCCGCGCCGGAGGCGTCCTTCGAGAGCAGGGCGTAGTGCGGGTTGGTGAGGGTGTATTCGCCGCGGTAGATGCCGACCCTGCCGGAGAACATCATGGTTTCGCCCTCGCGGATTTCGCGGGCGGCGGTCCAGGCGTTGAAGAAGGAGAGCTTCATCTGCGAGCCAATGAGCACGCCCGCGCCGGGGTTCGTCATGCTGGGTGCGGGCACGCCAAAGAGGCCTCCCTGCGCGAAGCTATCCTGGGCGAAACTATCCTGGCCGTAGCTGTCTGCGTAGCCGCTATAGGAGGCGGGTTGCGCTCCCCTGCCCTGTGCCGGGTTCTGGGTAGCGGGATTCTGAGCGGAATGAGCGAGCGCGTTGATGCGCGGGTTGTGCATCCCGGTTGCTTGCCAGTTCTGCGCGGGCGCGCCGGATGCGCCGGGGCGATTAGCCCGCCCGGGCACCACGGATACAGAACCACCAGCGCCAAAACCGGCAGCGCCAAAACCGGCAGCGCCAAAACCGGCGGGTGCCTCCTGCCCGGTGGCGTCCGCGAGCCGGTCGGTGATGGTCACTTCCGTGATTTTGCCGCGGCGTGCCGCCATGGTTCGGGTACTCACGTGCACCACGCGGGCGATGATGGTGACGTCCTGGCCCTCAACGAGTTCGGCGAAGGAGCTGAGCTCGCCGCGCGGCAAGTACTTGCGCGGGAAGTATTCGAGCATCTGCCCGACGGTGTGCAGGTCAAGGTGCGTGGAGATTGCCTTGGCGCTGGGCGCGGGAAGGTACTTTTTGAGCGGCGCATTTTCGATGCGGTCTTCGGAAGCGTAGCGCGCCAGGGCACGACTCTTAGCCTCCGCGGCAGCTGATGCGGGCTTCGTAGCTGCAACTTTCTCGGCCGCAACCTTCTCAGTAGTTGCCTTCTTCGCGGAAGCTTTCTGTACAGGTTCCTTCTGGGCGGGAGCCTTCTTCACCGGGGTCTTCGGCGTGGGTGTTACCTTCTTGACAGCGGTTTTCGGTGCGGGGGTTTTCGGCGCGGCGGCCTTGGAATCAGTGACCTTCTTCGCCGGGGTTTTGGAAGCGGGAGCCTTCTTTGCGGGAGTCTTCTTCGCTACGACCTTTGTGGTCGCGGACTTATCAGCTTCTACCTCGGGCGCGCTCTTCTTCGGCACAGACTTCTGCTCGGCCTCCTCGCTCGCTTTCGTGACCTTCTGCGGGCGCGCCGAAGTAGCCCGCGCGGCAATATCGTTCTCCTGCGGGCTCGGCTTGTTCTGAGCTAGTTCCTTCTGAACTGTTTTCTTCTGAGCTGGCTTCTTCTGCGCGGGTGCTTTCCGGGCCGGTTCCTCCGGCTGAGTTGCCTGCCGCGCCGCCAACGCAATATCGACCAGCTCGTAGATAGCGTCATCGGTCATGGTGTGCGCGGCGGGACCCAGCGAATGCTTGAGCGCCTTGAGCGCCTTACGGTAGGGTGCGCTGGCGCGCTGTGCCGCGCGTTCACTCAGCTCGGCGCGGCTCACCTCGCCTCGGGCGTAGGCAGCGAGATCACGCACGGTCAGCTCGGCGGTGGTGCGGAGCTGCTCATCGCTCAGTAGCGGTGCATCTTTTGCCCCCTGCTGAGCTCGGGTCGTGGAAGCAGCATGGGTCGCAGAAACAGGGCGGGAGGCAGGCACAGAATCTACGGGCTCACCCTGCGCTACCTCAACCTTCGCGGGCTTGGTCTGCGAAGCCTTGCTCTTCGTAGCCTCAGCTGTTGCACTTTTAGCCGACGCAGCTTTGACCGGCGCACTCTTGTTAGGCGCAGGCTCGGGAAGCCCCAAGTCCAGGGCTTCCTGCTGCGGGTTCACGGAACGTCGGGCGGGGCTCATGCGCCGCCCTCCGCACCGCACGCGTGGTCGGCGTGACGACCATCCACCAGGGAGGAAATACGCTCATCCGACCACTGACCGTAGCCCATAATCAGCTCGCGGGCGGGGTCGATGTCGGGCACGTGCACGTGCAGTGCCCAGAGCCCCGCCGCCATGTCCAGGGGCGTAATGAGCAGGCTGTCGCCCATGGCTTCAAGCTCCGGGCGTAGCTGCGCCAGGGCGAGGGGCTCGCAGGTCAGCGTACCCATGAGCTCCCAGCCGCTCTGCTCCGCGTGTTCTGCGTGCTCGGCAGGTTCAGCGCCCGCCTGTTCAGAACCCACTCGTGCCGCAGAACCGGCTACAGAAGTCACATCGGCAGAGGGGGCACGCAGCATGGACTCCACCTGCGCCTCGTTCAGGGTCGCACCTTCCCAACGCGGGTTGGAGTGCACCACGGCAAGGTAGAAGCCGAGCGCGCCGGCATCCACGAAACCGGCAAGCTCGGGCGAGGGCGGGAACTGCGCGGTGCGTTCCAGCGCGGCACGCATCAGCGCACGTCGACGCTCTTTCAGCACCTCATCGGCAACTTCTGCGTCCTGCGATGCATCATAGTGTGCGTCCAGGCGGGCGAGCTCCACCATGACCGACAGCATCGTGGAGGGCACCATCTGCTCCCCCACGCTGGCACGAATACGCTCAGCCGCGAACGCCATCGCGCGCGCCTCCGCGTGGGCGTACTCCAGTTTCACTTCGCGGTGCTTCGGCAGGGAACCGCCAGCCAGCACACGCTCGTAGTCTGCTTCCAGGGCGCGCACGAGCGGCAACTCGGCAGCCGCATCGCCAAGCTCCTGGGCGAGGTTTCCGGGCAGGAACCAGTAGCTGCGCACCGCCTCCAGCGCCCAGGCGCAGAGCAGGGTACCGGAATTGCCGCGTGCCACGCGGGATGCGCGCATAATCGCGTGCTCGTAGATGCCGCCCAGCTGAACCCACAGGTGGGCGAGGGTTTCGGAGGCTCCCGGCGCCTCGGGCGCATACGCATCTTCTCCGCCAGACAGGTCCCCGTTAGGAAGAACCTGCTCCATGCCCCGCTCAAACTCTTCGGTCAGGGTCAGCAGGGTGTGGGCGATATTGGAGCCGGTGTCCTTATCGGGCACGGGGAACCCGTTGAGCTCGTTGAGCGCCTCGCGGTAGCGTTCGATGGTAGTGCGGGCGGCGGTGGACCATGCTACGCCGAAGCGGTAGGCGCGCACGCAGGCGCGGCGGTAAATCTCGCGCTCTTCGGTGCGCTGGTTCTGTTCTGCGTTCACGCTACCCTCCTTGTCGATTTCGTCGGTTCCGTCAGTTTCGCGCGGTTCTCGGCTGAGTTCTCAACTAGTTCTCGGCTAGTTCCCGACTGATTTCTCGGTTAGTTCCCAACTGATTTCTCAGCGCCCGCGGCACGGGCGGAATCCAGCCTATTTCGTACTTCTATGCTAGGTAATTTCGGTTAAATGTACGGTATTGCCCGCCACCCATCCCGCGGGATGAAAGCCCGGACGGAACACACAAACCGCACGCGCCTCGCGGCGCTCAGTGACTTGCAGCGCTCGGTGACTTGCAGCGCTCGGTAACTTGAGGCACTCGCTCAAGCTCCTACGCGGACGCTCCATAGTGTTCCCAGCCCATGCCGTCCAGGGAGCGGCCGTCCATCACGACCGCCGCGCCGGTCACCGCATTGTGGCGCCGCTCGGCACCGTAAAGCTCGGCACTCAGACCGCGCTCCGGGGCGTCCGCCACGCAGGTGCCCAGTGGCACGAATTCTTCGGGCACCTCACCGGGGAAGGTCGCCAGCAGGCCGTGGTCTTCTCCGCCGACCAGCACGAAGGTGCGTGCCAGGGATGCGGGGCTCTCCCCCGCCTCGTTGCGCTCACCAATCGCCAGCAGCAGGCGCGCCAGCGGTAGCAGCGGCTCGGCGAACGCATCCACGGCGGCGCGGTCGAGGCGCATCTGCACCCCGGAGGCGGCGGCTACTCGCCCGGCGTCCTTGACGAGTCCGTCGGAAAGATCCAACATGGAGCTTGCCTGATGCTGGCGTGCCACCTCACCGGCGGGGATGGGACTGACCGGATGGTGCTGCGAGTCGACGGCGCGCTCGCAGACCGCAACCATGTGCGCGGCATCTTTGGGGGCGAGGGTGCGGGCAAACTCGATGAGCCCCTCGGGAAGAGCGCCAGGAGGAAGAGCAGCAGGTGTAGCCGAGTCTTCAGTCTGCTTCTCAGCATGCTTTTGAGCCCACGCCTGAGCCACCGCATCCAGCGCCGCCTCAGCATCCTGACCTGCGGCAATGGCACGCAGCAGTGCCGTGGCGGGCAGGGAGAGCGGGTTGAGCAGCAGGCGCAGACCGGCATCGGACCAGGCGGTACGTCCCGCCAGGGCGATGGTGTCGCCGGGGCGTGCGCCGGAGCGTAGCACGGCGCGGTCCGTGTAGCCGAGGGCGGTGACGGTCACCGACATTTCGGTGGAGTCGCCAATATCGCCGCCGCCAATCACGCATTCGGTGGCTCCGCAGACGTTGATTCCGTCCACAATGCCGTGGGCAAAGCCGTCAATCCAGCCGTAAGGAGTGCTACCGGGCAGGCTCAGGGAGATGAAAAGGCTCGCCGGGCGTGCACTCATGGCGGCGACGTCGGCAAGGTTCTGGGTCGCTGCTTTGCGCCCCACATCGTAGCCGCTACTGCGGGCGGGTTCCAGAATGAACTCACCGCCCTCACCCGCACGTGCAATACCGCCGGGCCACAGGTTCATGAAGTCCTGGTCCTCAACGAGAGTGTCGGTGGTGACCACGGTACGCTGACCGGGCGCGGGCGCGGCGAGGACGGCACAGTCGTCACCGGGACCCACATCGAGGGGCTCAATGTGCCCCGCCTGACGTGCCGTTGCGGCAACCCGCTCATTGTGGGCGTTGATAATCGGCATGAAAGCGCGCAGAACGCGGGACTCCCCCAGCTTTGAGAGAGGTGTCTCTCGCATGGGGTTGTCCCGCGTTTCGCTAAAAGTCTGAGGATTCACATCCTCTATTATCGCGTATTCTTACGCGTTATGTTCGCCTTATGCTCCGCGGCTGAAGTAGCGGATCGCCAGAGCAATCAGCACCAGACCGATGAGCGAGAAGAGAATCAGCGGTGCAATGCCGGAAAGTCCGGAATCGTCCGCATCCGCATTCTTCACGGCCTGCTCCTGAGCGGCGTTCGCACCATCAGCCTTTGTCACACTCTTTGCGGAGCGGCTGGCGCTAGCCGAGGTGGAGGAGCTGGGCGACTTCGAAGCCGATACCGAGCTTGAGGAGCTCGAGGGGCTTACCTCCTGGGAGTGGTCCTCTTCGGTCTTATTGCGCGAGAGGTATCCAGCAACCCAGTCTGCCGCACCCGGGATGGAGTCATTCGAGCCGTTATTGGCTGCGATTCGTCCGAGGGTGGTGCCGCCAGAACGCAACGGATCGTCTTCATTGTCATCAAGCCTGTCATTCGGTGCCTTGGTGCTCGGTGAAGAGCTTGAAGATCCCGAAGAGGAGCTTGAGGACTCAGAGGAGCCACCCGGTCGCGGAAGCTCGATGGAGATGACGACATCTTCCCCTGAGGTTTCCTGACGGTTTCCAGGGACGGTCACCGGGTTGTTCGCCGGAGGAATCGGGGCAACAGGCTCAGTCTCAATCGGGGTAACGATCTTGGCGTCTGAGCTGTCCTTGGTGTCCTCTACCGGAGCTACGGGAACTACCGGAATCACGGGGATTTCTGCATCCTTAGTGGGTTCCTTGGAGGGTTCCTGAGTCGGCGCGGGCACTACCGGGGCCTGGGTCGGATCCTGGGAGGGTGCCTCGCTCGGCTCCTTACTCGGTTCCTGAGTCGGCTCGGGAGTTACATCCTTGGTCGGCTCAGGAGTGGGTTCCGGAGTGGGGTCCTGCGTCGGCTCAGGGGTAGGCTCCACAGTCGGATCCGGAGTAGGTTCCGGAGTCGGCTCTACCGTCGGATCAGGAGTGGGCTCCGGGTTAGGTGCCGGAGTGGGGTCCTGGGTCGGATCAGGAGTAGGCTCGGGAGTCGGGTCCTGAGTAGGCTCCGGGGTCGGTTCGGGAGTTACATCCTTCGTCGGCTCGGGAGTAGGTTCAGGGGTGGGCTCTACCGTAGGCTCGGGAGTCGGGTCCTGAGTGGGCTGAGGGGTCGCGTCCTTGCTGGGTTCCGCGGTGGGCTCCGCAGTAGGTGCAACGGTCGGCTCAGCAGTCGGCTCCGGAGTGGGAGCAACAGTAGGTTCTGCCGTCGGGGTTGCGGTAGGAGCAACGCTCGGTTCGGCACTTGCGCTGGGAGCTACGGTGGGCTCAGCGGTCACCTCCTTAGAGGGCTCTGCGCTAGGACTCGCCGTAGCGGTAGCACTCGCAGAAGCGGAGGGCTCGGCAGTGGGCTGCGCAGTGGCATCCGGAGTGGGTGTCGCGTCCTTAGAGGGCTCTACGCTAGGACTCGCCGTAGCGGTAGCACTCGCGGAAGGCTCAGCACTGGCGGTGGGCTGTGCACTCGAAGAAGCGCTAGGCTGAGCGGTGGGCTCTGCCTGCGCATTGTCAGTCTTATTGTCCCCCTGGGCGGTGGGCCATGCGCTCACGGTTGCGAGCGTGGGTACTGCCGTCCGAGAGGAAGATGCCGCGGTCGCGGCGGGGTCCAGGGTTTGTTCTGCGGTGCCGACAGGGTTCGGCGGAAGCTGTGACGCTGCCTCCTGCACATCTTGAGCAAATGAGGCTACGTATGGGCTTCCGGAAGCAACCAGTGCTGTCGCCAGACTCGCAGAGACCACCTTACGGTTTCGTTTTCCCAAAAGGTTGTCCTTGACTTTCTGATACGTTGTGAGTGAATAGATACCCAATCGCTAGGGCAGATTGGATATGGCTTCATCTATTCTACCGAATCGGCTTTTTCTTCATTACTCATTTTAGCGCTTTCATACCATTCTTTGAGCTTCACGATGTGCAAAGACTACCAACGACACCTTTTCATCACCCAGAAGCATCATTTCATGCACTTGTGAGCAGAATTACGTTTCACCTTATCAACACCGCTTTAGAATTTGCACTCCCCTATTCAAGGGACCCCGAGGCGAGTTTAAGTGATTTTTCTCATTGGTGAATCTAGAGCGATTCTCATCAAGATGTAGAGGCTAATACGTACCAATTACCCCTCCCGCACAGGCATCAACTTGCCCGCAAACTTGCCCCCTCCCCGAACTAGCCCACTGTGCAAAAAACGCCCCACCGCAATTCCTCAAGAATCCGCGGCGGGGCATCTCTTAGCAGGGGCTACTCCCCCACTGCTACGTATTCAAAAACTAGCGCAGACCTAAGATCTCTAACGCAGACCCAGGGGGCGTTCCATCGCCAGAGTCAGCAGCTCGCTAATCAGGTCGGTGTAGGAAATACCGGTGTTCTCCCACATGGTCTTGTACATCGAAATCGGGGTGAAGCCGGGCATGGTGTTCACCTCGTTGATGACCAGGCGGCCGTCCTCGGTGTAGAAGAAGTCCGCACGCGACAGGCCCTCGCCATCCAACGCCAGGAATGCCTTCACAGCCAGCTCGCGCAGGCGATTCTGCACATCCTGCGGCAGGTTCGCCGGGCACACGGTCACAGCGGACGACTCAGAAACGTACTTCGCTTCAAAGTCGTAGAAGCCGTGGTCCTCGTCCACAACCTCAATCTCGCCGGGGTAGGATGCGCGAGGCATCTCGCCGTGGTGGCCGTCGAGCACAGCGCACTCAATTTCGCGGCCCACAATACCGGCCTCAATAATGATCTTCGGGTCGTGGCGGCGCGCCTCTTCAATCGCGGGCACGAGCTCCTCCACCGAATCCACCTTGGTAATACCGAAGGAAGAACCTGCGCGGGTCGGCTTCACGAACATGGGGAAGCCCAGCTTCAGCACGCGCTCCAGAATCTGCTCGCGGTCCTCGTGCTCCCACTGACGGTTGGTGACAACCTCGTAGGGGCCGACCTCCAGGCCAGCAGATTCAAAAGCAACCTTCATGAAGTGCTTATCCATGCCCACAGCGGATGCGGTCACACCGCAACCCACATAGTGCAGGTCAGCCATCTCCAGCAGACCCTGCACGGTGCCGTCCTCGCCGAAGGGTCCGTGCAGCAGCGGGAACACAACGTCCACCTGTGCGGTGCGGGTAACGTTACCCTCAGCATCCACCAGGGTCAGGCGGGAATCGCCGGCACCCATCGGAAGGAACACCTGCTGGGTACCCTCGGGGAACTCTGCGGTACCGCGGGTGCCAGCGGTCAGCTCGGCAATCTGCTGCTCATCGGTCAGGTACCAGCGGCCGTCACGGGTAATACCGATAGTGATGACGTCGTAGGCGGTGCGGTCAATAGCGCCCAGAACGCCGGCAGCGGTAATGAGCGAAATCGGGTGCTCGGAGGAGCGGCCACCGCACAGCAGGGCGACGGTCTTCTTCTCGGTCATATATTTCTCCTAGTCAATGTTCCCCTACCCTCAGGTCCGGAAGGTGGAACGGCAATGCGTCAATAATCCTAACGCACGAATACCGTCGCGGTCACTGATACGTTTCTCACGCACCGGCTCTTCGCAACGGTATCCGTCCTCGGATGTCTACATTCAATCTTCTTCTAGTATGTCCTGGCACACACCACTAATCAAGGGTTGCCAGCACACCAGAAAGCTTCAAAACCTAGTGGCCCTCATGCTTGAGGCGGCGGCCCAGCAGCTGAGGCGCCAAATCCTCAATGCCGATACGGCCCGAAAGCACAGCCACCACAGCCTCAACAATGGGCATCTCCACGCCGTGACGACGAGCCAACTCAGCCACCACCGGCGCCGACTTAATCGACTCAGCAGTCTGGCTCATGTGCTCATGTAGGCGGTCAGGCGTAATACCCTGCGCCAGCAGACGGCCCGCCGTGTGGTTACGAGACAGCGGCGAAGAGCAGGTCGCAATCAAGTCACCCATACCGGCAAGACCGCTCATCGTCGCAGCCTCGCCACCCAATGCCACCGCCAGACGGGTAATCTCCGCCAGGCCGCGAGTCATAATGGATGCCTTCGAGTTATCGCCGTAATTGCGGCCCTCACAAATACCCACGCAAAGGGCAATCACGTTCTTCACCAGGCCGCCAATTTCGGTACCCACCACATCCGTGTTGGTGTACGGGCGGAAGTACGCGCACGCAATCGCGTGAGCAACAGCCTCAGCCACCGGCAGGGTACGAGCCGCAACCACGGAGGCGGTAGGCTCCTCCCCCATGATTTCCTTCGCCAGGTTCGGGCCCGACAGCACGCACACGCGGTGCGGAATATGACCGATCGCGCGCACATCAGCACCGCGCAGAGCCATAGCCTCTTCCAGCTCCTCGGTAATGACCTGCGACATGCGCAGACCCGTACCGGTCTCCAGGCCCTTCGCCAAAGACACCAGCATGGCGTTCGGCTCAATATAGCGGGCGAAGCTCTGCAACTGCGAACGCAGAACCTGCGCGGGCAGGGCAAGAACCACAATATCGGCGCCGGTCAGCGCGGCGGGGGCATCCGCCGTGAAGTGCATGTTATCCGGCAGCTTCATTCCCGAAAAATAGCGGGCGTTCTCGCGGGTGCGCTCGCACTCAGCCATCACCTGCTCATCACGACCGATGAGGGTCACGCGAGTGTTATCGCCGCGCTCGCGGGCAGCGTCTGCCGCGATCTTAGCGAAAGCGGTGCCCCAGCTACCGGCGCCAAGCACAGCAATAGACTGTACGGTTGCCGGAGGGGTAAATTCAGGGCTTGCTGCGGGGGTGCGTCCAAAGAAGGTCACGAAAACACCAGCCTCTCTTCCTTGTGAGGTCCTTGGATGAGGTCCTTGGGTGAGCCCCCTGATAGGCGCCCGGTCGGGTACCTATCGGGGCTCTCAATGGTTCCCAGCGGGAATACTACTTTTCGTCCGGTTCGCCGAGCGCACCACCGACCGGGCCGGAGGGGGTGCCGGGGGCTTCACGACGCTTCGTGCGCGGGTTCCAACGACCCTCAGGAGCCTTCTCGCCGCGGATCTTCTCCAGCTCGGCGGTAATAGCATCCAGCATGGCGTCGGTGACCACGCCCAGTTCGGTGCGGGTGTGCTTAGCCTCGGGGCTGGCATCCTCGACGAGGGAGGCAATGTCCAGTGCCTTACCAACCTTCACGCGGACGGTCTTGCGCGGGAACAGCGAAATCTTACGCTTCTCCTTGATGCGGCCGTCCTCGCCGGCCTCATCCACGTAACCGAGAATCTGCTCATCACCCCAGTGCGCCACCGGGAAGACGGGCGCACCGGTCGCAAGAGCCAGACGAGCCGCGCCAGTACGCGCCTGCATGGGCCACAACTGCGGATCATGGGTGGTGGTGCCCTCCGGGAAAATCACGACGGCGCCGCCAGCCTCAACAATCTTGCGGGCAGTAATCAGGGACTTACGCGCATCCACTGAGCCGCGAACCACGGGAATATGCGCGAGCTTGCGCATAATGTAGCCGAGCACGGGTGCGCGGAAGAGCGAATCCTTCGCCAAGAAGCGCGGCAGGGCGCCCTCAACGAAAGCAGGGAAAGCCACGGTCACCGGGTCAAGCTCGGTGGTGTGGTTAGCCACGATAATGTACCCGCCGCTCTTGGGCAGGTTCTCACGGCCGGTAATCTCAACGCGTGCGATGAGCTTGTACAGCCCGCGTGCAGCGTTACCGAGCACCTTGTACAGAGCATCACCGGAGGCGGTGGGCTCAATCTCAGGCAGAGCCTGCTTTCCCTGCTGTCCGCTCACTAGTCCTGAACCTCAACTTCCTCGGGCTCAACAACGACGATTGCTGCATCGGGTTTGGGAGCCTTCGATGCCTTGCGTGCCAGCACCTCAAAGTTGGCACCCAGGCCCTTGAGCTTCTCCTCGAAGTTCTCGTAGCCGCGAGCAATCAGCTCAACACCGCTCACGTGAGAGGTGCCCTTAGCCGCCAGAGCGGCAATGATGTGGGAGAAGCCGCCGCGCAGGTCCGGAACCTCAATGTCGGCACCGGTCAGCGGGGTCGGGCCAGAAATAATAGCGGAGTGGCCGTAGCCCTTACCCTCAAAACGGCAGGGGGCGCCGCCCACGCAGTCACGCATGACAACAATATCTGCGCCCATCTGCTTCAGGGCGTTGGTGAAGCCGAAACGCTCCTCGTACACGGTCTCGTGCACGATAGATGCACCCTTAGCCTGGGTCAGCGCCACAACGAGGGGCTGCTGCCAGTCGGTCATGAAGCCGGGGTGCACGTTGGTCTCAAAGACGATGGGCTTCAGCTGGGCACCGGGGGTGCGCTGAGCCGGGTGGGTGAAGCGGATGCCATCGGCGGTCACCTCGTACAGGCCGCCCATCTTGCGGAACTGGTTCAGGAACGCGGTCATATCCTTCTGAGCTGCGCCGCGCACGAAAATGTCGCCGCCGGTAGCCAGAGCCGCAGAAGCCCAAGAAGCGGACTCGTTACGGTCGGGCAGGGATGCGTGATCGTAGCCAGTCAGCTCGTCCACGCCCTCAATGACGATGGTGCGGTCCTCGTTAATGAAGATGATGGCACCCATCTTCTGCAGAACAGCAATCAGGTCAATAATTTCGGGCTCAATCGCTGCGTTGCGCAGGACAGTCTTACCCTTAGCACGCACACCGGTGAGCAGAACCTGCTCGGTAGCGCCCACGGAGGGGTAGTTCAGCACAATCTCTGCACCCTTCAGACCCTCTTCGGGAACGATCAGGGTGGTGCCGGTTTCGTCGTCCTTCTCAACGACTGCACCGAACTTGCGCAGTGCAGACATATGGTAGTCGATGGGGCGGTCACCGATCTTGCAACCACCCAGGTTGGGGATGCGTGCAGTACCGAGGGTGTGCAGCAGCGGGCCCACCATCAGAATCGGGATGCGGGAGTTACCGCCGAAGAGCTGAATCTCCTCTGCGTTCTTTGCAGCGGTGGTTGCATCCTGTGCGGGGTTGAGGGTCAGAACACCAGCTTCGCGGTCGTAGTCGACCTTTGCGCCGTGCAGCTCCACGAGGGTGGTAACGATTTCGACATCGCTCAGGTCAGGGACGTTACGCAGGGTCGAGGGGGTCGAACCGTGCAGTGCTGCGACCATCGCCTTGGGCACCAGGTTCTTGGCGCCTCGAACGTGGACCTCACCAACGAGCGGAGTGCCACCTTCAATGCGAAGCTTGCTGATGTTCTCAGTCATTAAAAATCCTTTGTGGAGTCGGCTGGTTTAGGCCGAACTTTAACAGTGTGCCGATACGCCGCGTTCTCATACGCTCATACGTGCCGTGCCCTCTGCCGGTAGCAGGGTGAAACGGGCGCATATATTCATCATTATTCTAAGCCCTGCGTAAAGGTGCTCCAAACACTGAAGAGCCTTTGGAACTCGTGACTGGGATTTTGCTCCGTTGTGTGTGTGATAAACCGCTCTGACCCCTCCAGATTCAGTGCCGGAAAAAACAAAAAGATACACAAATATTCACAATAATGCAAACATTTTCTGGTTCTTCACCGAAATTTGACGCCAGTTTCGTCTTTTTGACGCACGAATTTGAACTTGAGAGTAACCTCCCCCCTACAATAACGTGCACACTCTTACCCGCTGAACGGCGCCTCCACTCTCACCGAGGAGCCAATCGGCTCTCAGCTGCGGCATCTGCGCCGGCATTGCCGTTGCTCCATGCAGTACGGAGCCTCACGGCAGGGAACGGGCGTGTATTCACTGCATAAACCCTGCGATGGCGCCCAACCACAACGGTTCGGCTTCCTGACTCACTTCAACTTCAAAAATTCACCTCAACATCACCGTAAATATTCGAAAGTCAACTAAAAACCAGGGCACATCGCAACCAGCCACAGGTTATTTCGCGGCTGCATCCGCGAAACAACCGGAGGACCCAATATGACACATCACAACACTGCATCAGCTATTTCACGCCGCCGCCTCGTACAGGGTGCGGCATGGAGTGCCCCCGTTATCCTCGCCAGCACAACCGTCCCTGCATGGGCGGCAAGCGGCGAGCCCACCTGTTCCCCCGCCCTGACCCTCAAGCCGACCGCAACCGGCTTCGACGACAAGGCTGGTGCATACACCGAATGGCTCGTCCCTGAAGGCGTTGGACGAGTACGATTCGACCTCGTGGGAGGTGCCGGCGGTGCCGCATCTTCCTTCACCCCCAGCTACCTGACCGACGTCACGAACGCATCCCTAGCTGGCGGCGGTGCCGGCGCGCAGCTCAGCGGCGTTCTGGCGGTCAAGCCCGGCGATATCCTGCGCGTCTGGGCGGGTAACGGCGGCGTCGGCTCGGCGTCCGGCGCGAAGCCCGCACTCGGCGGCGAAGGCTACGCAGCGGGCGGCGACTCCACCGGCTCCAGCACCGCAACCGGCACAGCGCAGGTAGTGGGTACTAACAGCGGCTACGTGTACGGTGCGTCCGGCGGCGGCTCCTCCGCGGTCGAGCTCGTCCGCGACGGCGCAGTCACCGTCGTAGCCGTTGCGGGTGCAGGTGGCGGCGGCGCACAGCTGGGAACCCTCACCACCCACCAGAGCCTCTTCGACACCCAGCCCAATGATCAGCTGAACCCGGCACTGCGCGTGGCACTGGACAGCCGCGACGCATCCACCACCGCAGGCGGTAGCGCGGGCGGTGACTTGGGCACCGATAACACCGGTCAGGGCGGCATGCTTATGGCAAGCCCCTACCAGGAATTCATGCCCCTCGACGAGGACGACAAGACCCTCGACATGCGCCTCATGGTCACCGGCGGTACCGCTGGTCGCTCCGGCGTCGCGGGTACCCTCGGTGAGGCATTGATCGGCGTCCTCGACGAGAACAACGAGCTGAAGCTCCTGCCCATGTCCGAGTCCTGGTTCGATTCCTACGATTTCCCGCGCTACTACCGCTACGAGGGCGACTCCGTGAGTGAGAAGGAGAAGGGCACCGGCGGTGCGGACGCTACCGGCTCCTACCGCGGTAAGGGCGGCTCGGGCGCGTTACTCTCCCGCACCTACGGTAAGCTCTCCCTCACTTCCGTAGCATCCGGCGGAGGCGCCGGCTACGGTGGCGGCGGCGCAGGCCTGAACATCTGGACCGTCGGTACGTACAGCGAGGGCATTTTCGGCCGTCAGGTGCAGTTCGAGAGCGAAGGAAACATCTACTCGCTCAGCTCTCTGAGCAGCGGCGGCGGTGCAGGCGGCAGCTACATTAACCACGAGGTGGTTTCTGACTTCGCTCTTGCCACCGCGCAGAACGCCAACCCGACCGCTGGCGTGCGCTCCCCCGGTTCGGCGGCGCTGTACAGTTGCACCGAGAACGCGACCCTGAACACCCCCATCACTGAGGGCGCCTAAGCTCTAGGTATTGAATAAATGCGCCTCCCCGGAAGCTGATGCTCCGGGGAGGCGCTTTTATATGTGTGCCGAGGTTTTGGTGCGTAAAGGTTCGGATGCAGAAAAGCTCGAAGGCGGCGACTGATTTAGTCGCCGCCTTCGAGCTTTATACCTCTAGGTTTTAGAGCGCTCGGCTGAGAGCTCCCCTATTTAGAGTTCCTGGGTGCGGGGCATCCAGGAGGGGCGCTTCGCCTCGTACGCCTCGATAGCCTCGAGGTTCTGCAGGGTCAGACCGATGTCATCCAGGCCCTCCATGAGGCGCCAGCGCACGTAGTCGTCAATCTCGAAGGGAACGACCAGCGCGCCCACGGTTACGGTCTTGGACTCCAGGTCAACGGTGATTTCGGTGCCGGGCTCGTGCTCCAGCGCCTTCCAAATCAGCTCAATATCGTCCTGTGCAACCTGCGCGGTGACCAGGCCCTGCTTACCCGAGTTGCCGCGGAAAATATCGGCAAAACGAGCAGAAATAACGACCTTGAAACCGTAGTCGCGCAGCGCCCACACGGCGTGCTCACGGGAAGAACCGGTACCGAAGTCCGGGCCCGCCACCAGCACGCTACCGTGCTTGTAGGGCTCCTGGTTCAGGATGAACTCGGGGTCCTTGCGCCAGTTAGCGAAGAGGGCATCATCGAAGCCGGTCTTGGTCACTCGCTTGAGGTAGACGGCGGGAATGATCTGGTCGGTATCAACATTCGAAGAACGCAGCGGCACGCCAATGCCGGTGTGCTTAATAATGGGTTCCATAATGGCTCCTTAGCTATAGCGGCGTGCTAGGCCACGACGTCGGACGGGGCGGACAGGGTACCGCGCACAGCGGTTGCGGCGGCAACCACCGGGGAGACCAGGTGGGTGCGGCCACCCTTACCCTGGCGGCCCTCAAAGTTACGGTTCGAGGTGGAGGCGCAACGCTCACCGGGTGCCAGCTGGTCGGGGTTCATGCCCAGGCACATGGAGCAGCCGGCGAAGCGCCAGTCGGCGCCGAAGTCCTTGAAGACCTTGTCCAGGCCTTCTGCTTCTGCCTGCGCGCGGACCTTCTGGGAGCCGGGCACGACCATCATGCGTACGTTCTCGGCGATGGTGCGGCCGCGCACGATGTCTGCTGCGGCGCGCAGGTCCTCGATGCGGGAGTTGGTGCAGGAGCCCAGGAAGACGACGTCCACGGGGATGTCCTTCATGGGGGTGCCCGCCTTCAGGTCCATGTATTCGAGGGCGCGTTCCGCTGCGACCTTGTCGTTCTCGTCCTCGAAGTCGTCCGGGGAGGGAACGGTGTGGCTCAGCGGCACACCCTGACCGGGGTTGGTGCCCCAGGTGACGAAGGGTTCGAGCTCGTCGGCGTTGATGAAGATTTCCTTGTCGAAGACGGCGCCTTCGTCGGTGGGCAGGCTCTTCCAGTACTCGACTGCCTTGTCCCACTCTTCGCCCTTGGGTGCGTGCTGGCGGCCCTTGATGTACTCGAAGGTGGTCTCGTCGGGGGCGACCATGCCGGCGCGTGCGCCCGCTTCAATGGACATGTTGCACATGGTCATGCGGCCCTCCATGGAGAGGGAGCGGATTGCGGAGCCGCGGTATTCAAGCACGTAGCCCTGACCGCCGCCGGTGCCAATCTGCGCGATGACGGCGAGGATGATGTCCTTGGCGGTCACGCCGGGCTTGAGGGTTCCTTCAACGTTGATTGCCATGGTCTTGAAGCGTGCCAGGGGCAGGGTCTGGGTTGCCATGACGTGCTCCACCTCGGAGGTGCCGATGCCGAACGCGAGAGCGCCGAACGCACCATGGGTGGAGGTGTGGGAGTCGCCGCAGACGATGGTCATGCCGGGCATGGTCAGACCGAGCTGCGGGCCGACCACGTGCACGATACCCTGCTCCTCGTCGCCGAGGGAGTGGATGCGCACGCCGAATTCCTTGGCGTTGCGGCGCAGGGTCTCGATCTGGGTGCGGCTGGTCAGGTCAGCAATGGTGCCGAAGATGTTGTCGGTGGGGGTGTTGTGATCCTCGGTGGCGATGGTCAGGTCGAGGCGGCGCAGGGGGCGATTCTCGATACGCAGACCTTCGAATGCCTGGGGCGAGGTCACTTCGTGCAGTAGCTGCAGGTCGATGTAGAGCAGGTCGGGCTTGCCGTTTTCACCGGGGACGACGACGTGTGCGTCCCAGACTTTTTCTGCCAGGGTGCGCGGACGGGTGCCCGCGGTGGTTGCGTTCTGTTCGCTAGTCATGCTTTCTCCTGCTTGATGCGTTCCTACGGTGGATGCGTTCGGTGTGATGCGTGCCGCTGGTTTGCAGGATTGAGGGGCGGATTATGTACCCGATGGGACCCTCAAACCGGTATTTCCCTGCGGCGTGTCGCACATTTTTTCACGGATTCTTAGCCTGTGAGACGGCCTAGAAACACCCCGAACCAGCGAGTGTTTTTATGTGGGTTTACTCTATGACTCCAGGGTAATTTTGCGGGATTATCCGCATTTTTCTGCGACTTTTCGCATATTTTCACCCATAAACCCACATAAACACTTATTATGAAAAACTCATAATTTATCCCGTAGGGGGTGATTCCATCTTCTGCTCTGCACCCCAAAGAGTCCACGAAGTCCGGGGTATCTTTCATATTCTGAGATAGAATATAAGAATGACTCCTTCCGCCTCACGTTTTAACGCACACGGAATGCGTCACCCCAACGCATCCACACACCACAACGCACCGGTTGTCGACCCCGTCAAGCCGCCCGAACACATGGCCGCCGACGAGCAGATGGTAGAGGTACACTCCCACGGCTCCTCCGGCGTTGGCGTGCTCGACAAGGCGACCCTCATTCTTGATTGCCTCGAGGCTGGCCCGGTATCCTTGGGCGACCTCGTCAAGGCAACCGGCCTGGCACGACCCACCGCGCACCGCCTCGCCGTGGCACTGGCACATCACCGCCTCGTAGCCCGCGACGTGCAGGGACGCTTCATGCTCGGCCCCCGTCTGACCGAACTCGCCTCCGCCACCATTTCTGATGAGCTCATCACCGTGGCCGACCCGATCCTGCAGAAGCTCAGCCTCGAAGCTGACGAGTCCACCCAGCTGTACCGCCGCCAGGGCGACTGGCGCGTATGCGTTGCGACCGCGGCACGCCCCTCCGGCATGCACGAATCCATCCCGGTGGGCACCCAGCTGTCCATGCAGGCTGGTTCCGCCGCCCAGGTGCTGCTCGCATGGGAAGACCAGAACCGCATTGTTGAAGGCCTGCGCGATGCGCACTTCAGCGCCGCCATGCTCGCGGCTGTGCGCCGCATCGGCTGGGCGCAGTCCGTGGGCGAGCGCGAGCGCGGTACCGCCTCGGTCTCCGCTCCGGTGCGCGCTCCCGGTGGCAAGGTGATTGCGGCTGTCTCTATCTCGGGTCCGATTGATCGTATGACCCGCCAGCCGAACCGCAACTACCCCGAGCTGGTCGTCAAGGCTGCTCAGGCGATTACAAACGGTCTGCGTGAGCTTTCTACTTCTCACTCAGCCTCGGATGTTGAGGAAAGCTAAGGCTCCGTTATAGATAGTTTTCACGAAAAGAATCCCTCCCCGCCTCGCTTGAGGTGGGGAGGGATTCTTTTATGCGGTTTCAGATGATATGCCGCTAAATGTCCAGCGCCTTGCGGTAGGCGTTGAGGCGCTTAGCTTCCAGCTGCACCGGGGCGACCACGCAGGACTGCACCGCCTTCTCAACGCCGGTCTGCAGGCGACCGCGCAGCTTACGTGCGTAGTAGCGTGAGCCCATGGCGGTGAGCAACCTGCCCACACCCGCCGAGGCGATGCCGAGGAGTATACCCAGCAGCAAAAGCAGGGTAGGCAGGGGTACCGGGGAGCCTTCGGGGGTCGGGGCGGGCGGCAGTTGAATCTGCAGGTACGCCATGCCGGAGATGAGGGTCAGCCAACTGACACCTACCAGGGCGCTCAGTAGCGCGATCCACTGCAGGGTGTTGAAGATGACCCAGGGTGCGCGGGTGCGGCCCAGGCCGTAGTCGATGCGCATCATGTCGCGTTCGAGCAGTTCGGGTAGCTCCGCCTCGCGAGAGAGGGCGGCTTCCTTCATGCTGCGTTTCCACGGCTCGTCGATGCGGGCCGCCATCTGCTTGCTGTATTGGCGTACGGCGTTTGCCATGCCTGCCTTCTGGGCGGCGCTCAGCGGGGGTAATGAGGACGCCACCAGCTCGGGCGCGTTCTCGCTATCGGAGCCGAGCATGCCCGCGGGCTTCTCAGCTTTGGAGGAGCTTTTCTTCTCATCCTGTTGCCCCAGGTGCAGGCGGCGCAGAGGGTCCGCTTTCAGGCGGCTCATCCAGCGGGTGAGGATCCAGCCGGTGTGCTGACCCGCGGCGCGACGGTAGGAGGCGGTTGCCGCCTGCAAAACCTGTTCTGCCTGGCTGGAGGTGTAGCACGCCTTCACGAGCTTCTGTTCCGCTTCGAGGGCGTAGGCCCCGGCGAGCACGGCCCCCTCTCCCCCGGCGTAGGTGCGCAGCTGGGAGGCGGTAGCGTGCAGCTGCGCGTCGGTTCGCTGCAGGGATAGGCTCTTGGCGGCAGCTACTTGGGCGAGCAGGTCGCGGAGCACGTCGACGCCCTCACCGGTTCGCGCGGAGACGGCGATGGGTGCGGCGAGCAGGTGCGCTTCGGTACCCTCAGCCTGGAGCAGGCGGGTGAGGGATGCCAGCACGGCGGGCACCTCGGCGGGTGCGAGCTTGTCCGCCTGGTTGAGCACGCAGAGCGCCTGCGCGCCGGAGGCGGCAAGCGGCACCATGAAGTCGCGGTGGATGACGGCGTCGGCGTATTTTTGGGGGTCGACAACCCAGACGAGTACGTCCACGTAGCGCATCATGCGGGCGGCGAGGTCACGGTTGGTGGTGGTAACCGAGTCGAAGTCGGGCATGTCCAGCAGGATGAGGCCGCCGGTGCGGGTGCGCATTTCGCCGCGTCCGCCTACTGCACGGCGGATGCGGTTGAAGAGTCCGGGTGCCGGCTCGGTGACGGCGTTGGGTGCCGCCGCTCCCCCGGCTGCGTCTCCTTCGGCGGCGAGCGCCTGAGTTTGCGGGTAAACACGCTTGTCAATGCCGAGCCAGTCGAGCAGCTCTTCGCTGCCTTCTGCCTCCCAGATTGCCGCCTGCACGGTAGAGGTGGTCGGGCGCGTGGGAGCGGAGAGGGCAATATTCTGCCCGGCGATGGCGTTGAAGAGCGTGGATTTGCCGCTGCCGGTCGCGCCAAAGAAACCGATGACCGTGTGTTCGGTGGAGAGCTCGCGGCGCTGGCTGAGGCGTTCGAGGGTTTCGGCGGCGTCAAGCAGAACGGTTTCGGGGACTCGTCCTTCACCGTAGCTGATGGCTTCCTTTAGGGATGCGACGGAGCGCGCGAAGGGCGAGGTCGCCACGGCAGGGGTGGTGCCGGGGGTGGCGCCTCGCTCGGTATGGCGCTCAGCGGCTTTGTTCTCGAGTTTCTTCTCGGGTTTATTCTCGAGTTTTTTATTCTCGGGGGTAGTCATAGTGCGTTTTCTTCGTCTGTGGTGCGCTGTGGAGATGATCTGGTGACAGGCGGTTGAGCGTGCTGCCCCGACTATGCTGTAGCCGACCAGGGGGTCTGCGCGCCCTGTACCTGAGCACCCTTTGCCTGGGTAGCTTGGCTCTGAGCGCTCATTTCCGCAGCGATTTTCTGCACCTGCTCGGCGGCGCGGTGAATATCCTCAGCGTCAGCCTGCGGGTCGGTTTCTTCCAGCACGGCGGTGAAAGGCTGAGCGTGCTCGGTGAGCAGATTCGCCATGCGTTCGAGCAGGTCGGCGCGGGCGCGGGTCGCCATGCGGCGCACCGCGTCTTCACCGAAGATGGACTCGAGCAGCTTGGTGCCGACCACGCCGCTGCCGCCCGCAATACCCGCCTCAATACCGGTAATACCGCCGGTGAGGCTGAACGCGGCGACCATGAGCATCACGGCGGCGGCATTCACGCCCAGAGAGAGGAAACGGGCGCGTTTGCGCTTGTCGGCACCTTCTTCGCGAATCATTTCAAGCACGGATCCCTGCCAGAGGCGAATCTGCTCGGCAACAGCTGCGGAGAAGATGTCTTCGGCAGACTGCACCTCACCCTTCGCATCGCCGTCTGCGTTCTGTTCGGCCGCACCTGCGACAGCCTGCGGCGCGTCTAGGCGCGCCAGCAGGGAGCGTCCGGCGCGGCTGGCACGCCAGCGGGTGCGCGTATTTTCGGAGGCGCGGGCGGCCGCATCCAGCACGACGGCGTGGATGCCGCTTTCGAGGGCGTCTTCTACCTTCTGGGCGGCGGCGGGCTGACCGCGCAGTGCGGAGCCGACGCGGTCGCGCAGGCGACCGATGGTGCTGTCGAGGGAGCGGAAGAAGTCGCCGGTTCCCACAAAGTCGTGCCAGCGCGAGAGCACTTCGCCGCGCAGCAGGGAGCCGTCGGAGAGGGCGCCGTCGATGGTGGTCAGCGCATCCTCGTATTCTTCGGCGGCGATGGCGGCAAGCGACTGGTGTGCCGCCTGCTGGCGTGCCTGTTCGGCGGCGAGCACCTGCAGGTTACCGGCAAGGGTTTCGACGGCACCGGCGAGAGTCTGCCGGGCGATGGCGGCGCGGGCGGGTGCGTCGGCGCCGAGTTCGCGGATCCACAGGGTCAGCGGGGCGAGGCTGACGGGTGCGAGCATGCCGCTTTCGTCGCGCGGCTGTTCGGTGACGGTGTGAATCAGTACGGCGTGGATTCCGGCCTCGTCGAGCATGCGTCGCAGGTCGTTTTCGATGGCCTCTTCGTCGCCTTCGGGCACGCGGTTGAGCACCACGGCGATGGCGATGGAGCGTGCGGCTGCTTCGTGGAGCAACTCCCAGGGTACGGCGTCGGCGTAGCGGTTGGCGGTGGTGACGAAGAGCCACAGGTCGGCGGCGGAGAGCAGCTCCTTGGCGAGGGTGCGGTTTTCCTCAGAGACGGAGTCGATATCGGGTGCGTCAATGAGCGCGATGCCCTGCGGTAGCGCCGAGGTGGTAATAGGAATGAGGGCGCGCGCAATCTTCGGGTCGAGGCCGGGTAGCGCCTGCGATCCGGCGTTCATGCCGGAGGTGTGGGTGCGCGGCAGGGTGGGCAGGAAGCGTTCGGGTGACAGCGCCGCTTCGTCTTCTGCGCGGTGCAATAGTACGGGGTGGCGGGTGGTGGGTCGAATCGCGCCGGACTGGGTGAGCGGCTCTCCAAGCAGGGTGTTGACGAGGGTGGATTTGCCGGCGCCGGTGGAGCCTCCGACCACGATGGTGAGGGGATTGTCGACGCTGGCGCTGCGCGGCAGGATGTAGTCGTCAAGTTGGCGTGCCATGGCGGCGAGCAGGGTGCGCGCGGTGGCGGTACCGTGCTCGGCGGTGCCGTCATGGGTGATGGTGTAGGGGGTGCCGGGGGTTTCGCCGGCTTCTACGTCGAGCGGGAGGGGGATTCGAGTGAGCAGTTCGCGAGCTGCTTTGAGCTGCGCATAGTCGGTGGTAGTCACAGCGCTATTGTCCCATAGGGTGAAGCCGCTTCATGCCATGTGTGGGCGTTGTGGTGGGCACGTTGCGGCCGCGGGGAGTTTGGGGGCTCGCACTGAGGTATTTTTGAGGGATGTTCGAACAACTCTGAGGGGTTGTTTTAGTACCTTTGAGTTGTGGTGCAATAACTCCAATATGAGTTTGATTCGCTCAAGAAAAGATTGAAAAATCCCTAAGTTTCTAGGGGAAACATCAGATTTTAATGCGGTTATCCCAAACACATTGGTACGTTTTATAACCCGCATAAAACGGGCAAATATTAAGATTTGATAACTTTTTACGCTCAGGGGTAGATATGGTCTTTTCGAACCTAAAAGTACGCTTAGAATCGTTGAGCACGACAACCAGGCAGGTCATAACCACACCGATTCCTTCAGGAGGCTTCTGGCCTGCTCTTTCTATTGCATCCGTACTCACCGCGGTATGCCACACATCGGGAACGCTCACCGACCCCTCACGCAACTGCATGCAAAATTTATTGCCGTTGGGGTTCACTGCATCCGAGCTACCCGTTATTGCCTGCCCGTCTTTACTCTTGCGAAAGGTTGCGTATGTTCGGTTCGCTGTCACGTCGCCATCTTCTTGCTCTTTCTTCCGGAGCAGCATTGAGTGCACTCGCAAGCGCCTGCAGCCCCGTCGTTTCTCGCCCTCAACCGCTCTCCAAATCTTCTCCGGCTGACGCCGCACCGGCGCCTCAGAGCACCCAGACCAAAGCTGCAACCACCACGCGCAGTATTACGCAGGCCGAGCCTCTGCCTGCGTCGGCTCTGGATGGTCGCGGACCTGCTCTTCTGCCGGATTGCTTCTTTGAGCGTTCCGGAGATTTCTCGAACGGCACCCTGAGCCATCGAGCTGTCAATGTCCCCCGCCCCATCATGCCCCCGGAAGCTAAGGAGCGCACCGTTGAGGGCCTGCACGCTTTCCTGCAGTACTGGGGTGCGGCGCAGAACTATATGCTTCTCACCGGCGACACCGACCCCTTCATGAATCTGCCCGGCCAGGAGCACTTTAGCAACATGGCACAGATGTACCGCGATATCTACCGCTACAACATCGGCTGGCTGGTCTCTAAGAACAACCACCCCATGTGCATTAACCTGAGCTCCCCGCAGCCGGTGCCCGCCACCGAGCAGGACGTCTACTGTTGGAAGGCGACCCTGAAGGTGGACGAGAACGCGTTCCTGTTCAACCATGAGACCCGTCAGCGTGAGCAGCTCACCGGTATCTACGGCAGTAATCAGAAGGCGGACGCTTACGTCTACTTTGGCGCAGAGGGCTGGCAGATGCTGGAGGATCCGAAGTCTTCCCCGAGTGCTACCGCCACCCCTGCGGCTAACCCTGAACCGTCCACGAATACTCCGAGCGCGCAGCCGACCCCGAATGCGAGTACCTCCTCTAAGGCGGCTCGTTATATTCGAGGCTCAGCCTAAAGCTTCTTTGCATCCGTGCCTCAAAGAACCCGTCATATTGGGTAATATGTGGCACGGATGAGGGCTTTTATTTGTGTGCCACGCGTGAAGTCTATAGGCTAGGGCTAGATGAGGTCCGCCCATTTTCGCCTCAATATGCCTCTGCCCGCCCCGCGGGTGACTGCTTCGCGCCCTCCGACGGGGGCGTGATGTTAGGCTGAGGATTAGGGCGTGAGCTCTTCACCTATCACCGATACTTCCGCATCACAGCACATTCAAGGGGATCATTATGATTCACAGCCGCCGCCACTTTATTGCGTTCACGGGCACCGCCGCCCTGGGTGCGATGCTTGCCGCTTGCGGTTCCAAAAAGACTGAGGAGGCGACCGCCTCCCCCACTGCTTCCGCATCGATTGCGGGTGCCTACGATAACCTGTCGGGCGAGCTGAAGTGGACCAAGTACGTTCCCGGTCATGGCGCAGCCCCGATGAGTAGCACCGACCCGGAGACCGGTCAGGTCTACACGATTGAGCCGACCGCCGGCCCGGCAAGCGTGGATTCTAAGGCGAGCGCCGTACCCATCCCCGTTGAGGATGAGAGCATGTACGAGAAGAACGCCCGTAGTCTGCGCGCCACCTTCGCATATTTTGCGGCGGCGGTGAATTACGCCCGCATGACCGGTGATCCCGGTCCGGCTCTGCAGGTGGTTCAGGCACAGAACGCTACCGACCGTGCGGCGTTGGAGAAGCTGCGTGCGTTCTATGCAACTGGCACGAACTGGCTGGTGGGTGGCGAGTGGACGTTCCGCCTGACCGATAAGCAACCGACGACCCGCGGTACTAAGTATTCGTGGGCGTGTTCTGTTACTCAGGCGCACGGCATGCAGGTTGAGAAGGCAACCAATACGACCAAGCCTCTGGAGGACACTGAGGCCCCGGAGATTAAGGCTCTCTACGCTGAGTACGATGAGGAGGCGAAGCGCTGGGTTGTGATTTCGCCTCAGCAGTACGATCCTGCGTTGACTCCGAAGCCGACTCAGACTCCGCGCGCGCATCCTTCGTCGACTTACACTCCGACTGTGACTGATGACAGCACGGTGGCGGCTAATACTGGCGCGAACACCGGTGCAAATACTTCGGGTAACGGTGCCGCGCAGGGTACCGCAAATAATGGTGCGGCACAGAACGGTGGCACCCAAAACGGCGGCGCACGACAGTACACTGGCTCCCAGAATGGTGGAGCACAGAACGGTGGCGCTCAGATTGGTGGCGCACAGGCTCCTCAGCCTGCCGCTACCCAGGCGCCTGCGGCTACCGCGCAGCCGGTGGCAACTCAGCCTGCCGCTGCGACGGCTCAGCCGAGTGTAGATCCCGGCGCTCCTGATCCCGGCGCCGCTGGTGGAGAAGCTACTCCTGCCGGGGGTGCCCAGTAGCCCCTCCCCTATAGACAATCCCTATAGACGATGAACGCGTCCTCGCCTTCGCTATATCCCGTGCCCCCCCTCGATGCGCTGTTGCCGCTGGTTGCGGTAAGTTCGCTGATGGGCGGCATATCACGCTCACTTGAGCGGTGGTACACACGGGTGTGAAGGCGGGGGCGCGTTATACTTAGGACTGTCTCTAGAGGGATATTCACGTGTGATATCCGCTCGTCGAGACGCACTCTCACTCGTCTCTCACCTGAGATTCTCACTCGAAAGGTACTCCGTGGCGCTTTTCCCTTTGACCTCTGGGCTTTCTAATGGTTCCGCTACCGGCATCAGCCGCCGTTCTGCTCTGCGTTACGCCGGTGCGGGCGTTGCAGGCGTGTCGTTGAGCGCCCTGCTGGTTGCCTGCGGTGGTTCTTCGTCCACCACCGAGAACGCTGATGCGGATACCCCTCAGATGTCTCCCTCGGCTTCTGCGCGCACTGACTTTAGCGGCGAGGTCACCTTCGATAACTATGAGAAGAAGGGCACTTTCGTTCCGGCGACCGACTCTGCTCCCGCGCAGAACGTGCCGGTGCCCAAGCGCCCGGCGAGCGCTTCGGAGAACTCGGTGCAGGGCCTGTACGATTCGATTGCGTTCGTGTATGCGGCGATTAACTACCTGGTGTTGACCGGTGATGCGGCTCCGCTGCGTGAGTCGAAGGCTGACGAGAAGTTCATTGCCTCGTTCTCTTCGTTCATGGATGAGTCGAACGAAAGCTCGCAGGCGCGTGACTGGTTTGTGTCGCCGAAGGTGACGATGTCTGCGTTCACGGCTGTTCCGACTCTGGTGAAGAAGAGCGTGCAGTGGACTTTCGACCTGGTGATTGATTTGGGTCCAACCGTTGTGGTTGATGGCGCTCCTGCGGAGATGTCTGAGAAGGTTCGCCGCACTGAGCGTGGTCTGGTGGTTACCGGTGTGCGCCACGATAATGATTGGACTTTGACTATTCAGGATGAGTATGAGGCGCAGGCTTCGGCTCAGCCTAAGAATGGTGGTGCTTCTGGTGGTGCCGCTAACGGCGGTAATGCTGGCGATTCCGGTGGTTCCGCTAACGGCGGTAATGCTGGTGATTCCGGCAACTCCGGCAACTCCGATAATGGCGGCAATTCTAATGGTGACAACCTTTAAGCCCTCAGATGGATGAGGCGTCATGCCCTAACTCGCACTCGGGTTAGGGCATGATTTGTTTTACTCTGGTAGTAACGTACTTTCCCGGATTCAAGGTTTTTGTATGTCTTCTTTTTCTCAGTCTTCTTTCTCTCGCCGCTCCCTGTTGCGCCTGGGCGTGGGCGTTTCTGCGGTTGCCGGTTCTGCGGCGCTGTTGAGTGCGTGCGGTTCGGGTGGTTCTAGCCAGCAGTCTGGTTCTCAGGGCGGTAGCTTGAACGGTTCGAAGTCGAGCGCTAACCCGAATGGGTACAGTGATGATGGTCAGAACTATTCGGGTCTGGTGGAGTACACCCACTATGAGGGCGCGTTGAATTATGAGCAGGGCACGGTGGAGCATCCGCCGCGTAATGCTCCGAAGCCGAAGGTAACTGAGGCTCTGTCGGTCAATACGGTGACGGGTTTTCATGAGGCGATCGCTTATTTTGCGGCGGCTATGGATTATCTGGTGAAGACCGGTAGCACGGATGCGTTCTCGACCGGCATTACCTTGTCCTCGAAGACTCGCTCTGAGGTGGATGCCCTGTCGGCTTCTATTCTTGCGGGTGTGCAGAAGGGTTCCTGGTATGTGAATCCCTCGGCTTCCTATGCGCTGTCGAGTGCGCAGCCGTCGATTATGAGTGATGGCAACCTGCTGTTTAAGGGCAAGTACACTCTGGACTTCGGTACGGAGGCGGTGGCTGAGGGCAAGATTCAGCCGGTGGTCGCCTCCGCGAGTGCTTCTGCTTCTGCCTCCGTATCGATTGAGCCTACTGAGCCTTCTGAGGATGCGCTGGTGTCTGAGGCGGCGTCCCCCAGTGCTTCTGCCAGCGCTTCTGCGAGTGCGGCGGGTCCTGCTTCTCAGGTGACGGTTCAGGAGTGTGATTTCCGCGGCCGCTACCATGCTGATTCTAAGATGTGGGAGCTGAGCGTGGCGTACGGCGCGACCTTGCAAGGTGGCACCGCCCAGGGTGGCGCTACCGGTGGCACCGCGAGCGCGGCGGCATCCGGTTCGGCTTCCGCGCCCTCTTCTGCCGCCGCTTCTGCCGCCGCTTCTGCTGGGGCTTCTGCTGAGGCTTCTGCTGAGGCGTCCGCCACCTCCGCGGCGTCATAGTTCGTCATAACGCTTTGATCTGCGAGGCGCTTCTCACGCTTCGCCCACTCGACTCTGTATCCTGTTGGGTTTGCGGCTAAACTGGTTGCAATCACCGACTGACTGAAAGGTATCACTATGTCCGAGAACCTGACCCGCCGCGCGGCGCTGGGCGTGCTGGGCGCCAGCTCCATGGCGTTGCTGGCGGCTTGTGGCTCTAAGGCTACTTCTGAGGCGTCTGCTTCCGCTTCTGGCTCTGAGAGCGCTTCTGCGGCTGCTTCTGAGTCTGCTACCGCGTCGCCGAGCGCTTCGGCTTCGGCGTCTACTTCCCCTTCGGCTTCTGCGTCTGCTTCGGCTACCGCAGCGAACTCTCCGCTGCCTAACGACAATAAGGATTACAGCGGCGTAGCGAAGCTGGAGAAGATGGAGGAGCACGGCGAGTACCAGCCGGGTAATGCTGAGCACCCGCCGCAGAATGTTCCTTCCCCGATTGTTCCGGAGGCTATGCACCAGAATTCGGTGGCTGGCTTCGCGGCGGCTCTGGCGTACTTCGGTGCGGCGTTTGAGTACCTGCTGCGTACCGGCGATATGCGCTACATGAACGAGGTCAGCACCGACCAGGAGACCCTGGCGGCGATGAAGAAGTACGCGGACTCCACCAAGGCAGGTATTGACGAGAAGAAGACCTGGTACGTGAACCCGACCGCTACTTTGACTATTGGCACTAAGCAGCCGGTTCTGGCGCAGGGCGCGTACAACTGGACCGTGACTCTGAACGTGGACCTGGGTGAGAAGCTGTTCAAGGACGGTAAGGAGCAGACCGTGGCGGCTGATAAGCGTCACGTGAAGATGTTCGGTGAGGCTGTTGGCCGCTACTTGAACAACAAGTGGGACCTGCACATGGACATCAACTAGTCCTCTGAGGCTGGTTTTCTCCCCTGTTTTTGGGTCTTTTCCATCTCAGGATGCGGTTTTTACTGTTTTTTCCATTGATGGCAATAAAATTTGTGGCTCCAGCTTGCGGTGAACAGAGTTCATCATTACTCTTATATACAGAGGTTGTCTTTTGGGCTACATAATGTTTCTAGAGAGCGCCGCGCATTCATCATCCTTTATCGAGAAAGGGTTTGTGCGGCGCTTTTCTGTACCCTCTTCCTGAACCTCGTTCCTTGAGGTTTTTCTCTGGCATTATTACGAACTGTGACCGCAGGTTTAAACCTGCCGCCGGCGAGTAGTAGAGTTGCCACGTAACCGATTATTCATTGCGGAGACCCCGTCGCGGCTGGCCTCCCTCCAAGCTCATGTAAGGAGCACCCCATGGCAAAGATTCTCAACAGCATTGTTGAAGCAACCGGCCAGACCCCCCTGGTTAAGCTGAACCGACTGGACGAGGGCCTTCCCGGTAACGTTGCGGTCAAGCTTGAGTTCTACAACCCCGCAGGTTCGGTTAAGGACCGTATCGGTCGCGCCATCATTGACGCTGCTGAGAAGTCGGGTGCGCTGAAGCCCGGCGGCACCATTGTTGAGGGTACTTCCGGTAACACCGGTATTGCGCTGGCTATGGTGGGTGCTGCTCGCGGTTACCGCGTCATCCTGACCATGCCGGAGACCATGTCTGCTGAGCGTCGCGTGCTGCTGCGCGCTTACGGTGCTCAGATTGTGCTGACCCCGGGTACCGAGGGTATGCGCGGCGCTGTGGAGAAGGCTAAGGAAATCGTTGCGACCACCGAGAACGCTATTCTGGCATCCCAGTTCACCAACGAGGCAAACCCCGCCATTCACTACAACACCACCGGCCCTGAGATTTGGGAAGCAACCGACGGTAAGGTCGACATTTTCGTGGCGGGTATTGGCACCGGCGGCACCATTTCCGGTACCGGTAAGTACCTGAAGGAGCAGAACCCGAACGTGAAGGTTGTTGCGGTTGAGCCTAAGGACTCCCCGCTGCTGTCCGAGGGTCGCGTTGGTCCCCACAAGATTCAGGGCCTGGGCGCTAACTTCGTTCCGGAGACTCTGGACCGTGGCGTCTACGATTCGGTGACTCCGGTCAGCGCTGAGGACGCTATGCGCACCTCCCGCCTGCTGGCTACCCAGGAAGGTATTCTGGGCGGTATTTCTTCCGGTGCGGCTGTCTGGGCTGCTCTGGAGGAGGCTAAGAAGTCTGAGAACAAGGACAAGCTGATTGTGGCTATCGTTCCTGACTTCGGTGAGCGTTACATCTCTACCGCTCTGTACGAGGATATCCGCGGCTAATAGCCCATTGTTTCTCCCCTCTGCTCCCTGCCTGAGGTCTTGGACCTAGGGTTTGGATAGCTGATGCCCCGCCTCCGGCACGTCCCACTGTGGACGGTCCCGAGGCGGGGCTTTTGCGTCTTTTGATGCGTCTTTTGACCGGCAGAAATATTACGTTCCGCGCGTTTGTGTGACTGAGTTTTTGGTAAGCGTGTCTACTATGACATGTAGCAGGCCGGGAATAGGCGATTAGGCTTCATTGTTGGTACCTTTGGAAAGGTCGCACACACAGAGCACGACCGATGAGGGAAAGGGAACCCATGAGTTTTATTGCGCGTCTGCGTGAAGATATTGAGAACGTCCGCCAGCACGACCCTGCTGCGCGTGGCGCTGTCGAGATTGCGCTGAACTATTCGGGTATGCACGCCATTTGGGTTCACCGTCTGACCCATAAGCTCTGGCAGAAGGATGAGACGAAGGCTCTGGCTCGTACTCTTTCGCAGTTTGCTCGTTTTCTGACCGGTGTGGAGATTCACCCCGGCGCGACCATCGGCCGCCGTTTCTTTATCGATCACGGCATGGGCATTGTCATTGGTGAAACCGCTGAGGTTGGTGACGACGTGATGCTGTACCACGGCGTGACCCTGGGCGGTCGCTCCCTGGAGAAGGTGAAGCGCCACCCCACCATTGGTGACCGCGTGACCATTGGTGCCGGCGCTAAGGTGCTCGGTCCGGTGGAGATTGGTTCCGATAGCGCTATTGGCGCGAACGCCGTGGTGGTCAACGATCACCCCGCCGATTCGATTATTACCGGCATTCCGGCGAAGCACCGCCCGCGCACCCCGGAGAAGAAGAAGCCCCTGGTGGACGCTGTGGAGTACATTGACCCCGCCATGTGGATTTAGTGCTTGTTAGCGTTTTGAGGCGGTAGCGGCGCGTCTGGAGGCTCCTGACGAGGCTCTGCAGGCCTTCTCCCCTGCTATAGCCCCTAAAATACCCCTGGAGATACCCTTGAGACACCTCGGGGGCGCCCCATATAAGACATAACGAAAGCCCGCCTTCGACCGGATTCTCATCCAGCCGAAGGCGGGCTTTGACGTGTTCAGCTACGGGAGCTTAGTGAACGTGAATGTCCGCTGCGTTCACCTCGGAACGGTCACCGCTCCACATGGTGTGGAAGGCACCCTCTTCGTCAATACGACCGTAGGTGTGTGCACCGAAGAAGTCACGCTGACCCTGAATCAGGGATGCGGGCAGGCGGTGGCGGCGCAGACCGTCGTAGTAGGACAGTGCGGATGCGAACACCGGCACGGGGATGCCCAGTGCGGTTGCCTTAGCCACCACGCGACGCCAGGAAGGAACGAGCTCCTCCATGAGGTTCTTGAAAGCGGGTGCCAGCAGCATGTTCGCGGGAGCCTCATCAGCGTAGGCTGCCATGATGTCGCCCAGCAGCTCGGCGCGGATGATGCAGCCTGCACGCCACAGCGATGCGATGGTGTCCAGCTTCAGGTCCCAACCGTATTCCTTGCCCGCGCGGGTGAGCAGGTCCATGCCCTGTGCGTACGCAACGAGCTTGGAGGCGAAGAGTGCGCGGCGCACATCCTCAACGAACTCGGGGTCGCCTGCACCAACGCCGGTGGTTGCGATCAGGCCTGCGGGCAGTTCGCGCTGTGCCTGCTCGCGCTGCTCACGCTCGGAGGAGGAGAGGGCGCGTGCGAACACGGACTCTGCGATAGCGGAGACGGGGGAACCGAGGTCCAGGCCGGCCTTAGCGGTCCACAGGCCGGTACCCTTCTGGCCCGCTGCGTCAACAATAACGTCGACCAGGGGCTTGCCGGTCTTTGCATCGACCTGTGCGAGCACCTCAGCGGTGATTTCAATCAGGTAGGAGCTCAGGTCGCCTTCGTTCCAGGTCTTGAAGATTTCTGCCTGCTGTGCCGGCTCAATGCCCGCGATGGAGCGCAGAATGTCGTAGGCTTCGCCGATCACCTGCATGTCGGCGTACTCGATGCCGTTGTGGACCATCTTCACGAAGTGACCCGCACCGTCGGTGGAGATCCATGCGCAGCAGGGTGCGCCGTCCTGAGGTGCCTTCGCTGCGATCTTTTCGAGCAGCGGGCCCAGGTGCTTGTAGGATTCTGCGGAGCCGCCGGGCATCATGGAGGGGCCCCAGAGAGCGCCCTCTTCGCCGCCGGAGACACCAACGCCTACGAAGTGCAGACCCTTTTCAGCCAGGGCGTGCTCGCGACGGATGGTGTCGGGGAAGTGGGAGTTACCGCCGTCGATAATGATGTCGCCCTCATCGAGCATGGGAGTGAGCTGCTCGATCACTGCGTCGACGGGTGCGCCCGCCTTGACCATAATCAGGATGCGGCGGGGGGACTCGAGGGAGTCAACGAGTTCCTGCAGGGACTCGGTACGGATGAAGTCGCCGTCTGCGCCGTGCTCAGCCAGCAGTGCGTCGGTCTTCTCTACGGAACGGTTGTGCAGTGCCACGGTGTAGCCGTTACGTGCCAGGTTGCGGGCGAGGTTTGCGCCCATGACAGCAAGGCCGGTGACACCAATCTGTGCCTTCTTGTTTTCAGTCATGTATATAAGGATACGCGCTTAGGGCAGGCTATATATAGGTGGAGTGCAGTTTTATGCT
>FLSH01460296.1_pt1 | contig 36108 bp, 27 predicted proteins | sample 1550441 | NCBI WGS metagenome assembly FLSH01 (sample SAMEA4031756, study PRJEB14383) | metagenome | biome: human; feature: oral; material: saliva | place: Philippines | collected 2014 | reverse complement strand
CTCCCCCAGCCCCTCCCCGAAAGGGAGGGGAGCGCCTAACGGGACACAGTTTGCTATGAAATTGAGGGTAGTAAGTACGTGTTAGGAGTCTTATTCAAACCATTAACACCTATCATTCACCACCCACCACCATAAAGGATGCTTTGATTTTGTGGGTAGTAAGTACGTGTTAGTAGCTTTATTCTAACCATTAACATCTAACATTCACCACCCACCACCATAAAGGATGCTATGATTTTGTGGGTAGTAAGTACGTGTTAGCGGCTTTACTCAAACCATTAACATCTAACATTCACCACCCACAATCATAAAAGAAACTACGAAATAATGGGCGATAAGCAGGTGTTAGAGGCTTTACTCAAACCATTAACACCTAATATTCACCACCCACCACCATAAAGGATGCTATGAAATTGAGGGTAGTAAGTACGTGTTAGCGGCTTTACTCTAACCATTAACACCTAACATTCACCACCCACCACTATAAAGAAATAGATAGGTTATTGTGCAGTTGGAGCCTCAAAGTCGTATGTAACCTTTATGGCTTTATCACGTGACAGCTGTCCGGGGTTGGTGCCAGGTTCTCCTTCGGGTATTTCACGATGATAGAAAGCATAGAAGTGGACCCATGCGTCTAATATTTTCCCGTCTTTATCGTGGAAAGACATAGGGATTGTTGGGAACACAGGTAGCCCATGGTGGTCGACAAATGACTTCTGAACCAGTTCACTACAATAGATTTCTTTGTCATCAGGCATATAGAAATGGTCGTATGGACGGCCGAGATAGCTTAGTGATCGGCTCATGGAAGTAGCCATATCACAGTCGACAATTACTCTACCAACTGCTATGAGTGGTTTTCCTTCTTTCCCTTTTGCACGATCAAGGAACTTGGTAAGAGGGGTGAGCGACACCGCTTTGCCATAAGCCTCCAGTGCATAATCGGCACTATCCGTATGATGGAAGATGGCTACGTGGTCGATCTTTAGTCCGTTAATGCCCTGTGTGGCATCTGTAATAGGGTTGCTTGTTTCCTTCACAACAAACATCAAGTCGCCTTCATGCAAGTTTTGCAGTGATATGTCTTCGTCTTGAAAGGACTCAGTAGAGCAGCCGACTAAGGAGATAAGGCACAGTAAGAGAAGGTTTGATACGATGCGTTTTAGTTTCATGATTGTTTTTCTGTTTATATAAGTTATATTTTAAGTTTCGTCAGGAGTGTTCTTTTAGGTAAATAAAAAGACGACCATCTCTTGTAGATAGTCGTCTTCTATTGTCTAATCCTTAGAATTCAGCGTTCTTTGGAGTACGTGCAAATGGGATTACGTCACGGATGTTCTGCATACCAGTAACGAAGAGGATGAGGCGCTCGAAGCCAAGACCGAAGCCACCATGTGGACAGGTACCGTACTTACGAGTATCAAGATACCAGTCGTAAACCTCACGCTTCATGCCACGATTGTCTATCTCTGTAAGCAACTTGTCGTAATCTTCTTCACGAACAGAGCCACCAATAATCTCGCCAATATGTGGGAAGAGGACGTCAGTACCCTGCATTGTCTTGCCGTCAGGGTTCTTCTTCATATAGAACGACTTGATCTCGCTTGGATAGTCAGTCATGATGACAGGGCGTTTGAAGTATTCTTCTACGAGATAACGCTCATGCTCGCTACTGAGGTCCATTCCCCAACCAGTGATAGGGAACTCAAACTTCACGCCGTCAGCGACTGCCTTCTGTAGAATCTCGATACCCTCTGTATAAGTAAGACGTACGAAATCTTCCTTCAAGATGCCTTCCAAGCGAGCAATCAGCCCCTTGTCAATCATCTTATTGAGAAATTCAAGGTCGTCCTTGCAGTTCTCCAATGCCCAACGAACGCAATATTTGATGAAGTCTTCCTCAAGGTCCATGAGCTCATCCTTGTCGATGAAGGCTACTTCAGGCTCTACCATCCAGAACTCTGCCAGGTGGCGTGGAGTGTTGGAGTTCTCTGCGCGGAAGGTAGGACCAAAGGTATAGATAGCACCGAGTGCTGTCGCACCTAACTCACCCTCCAACTGTCCAGACACAGTAAGGTTAGTACGTTTGCCGAAGAAGTCAGCACTGTAATCAACCTCACCACCTTTTGCAACGCGGTCAAGGTCGAGTGTGGTTACTTGGAACATGTTTCCTGCACCCTCAGCATCACTACCAGTAATCAGCGGAGTGTGGAAATAGTAGAAACCATGGTCGTGGAAATACTTGTGGATGGCCATTGCCATGTTATGGCGGATACGGAAGACAGCGCCAAAGGTGTTTGTGCGAAGGCGCATGTGACCATATTTACGCATATACTCGAAGCTCTGACCCTTCTTCTGCATAGGGTAGTCGCTTGGGCAAAGACCGTAGATCTCAATCTCTTTACATTGTATCTCAGACGTCTGACCAGCGCCTTGGCTCTCTACGAGCTTACCGATAACGCTGATACAAGCACCTGTTGTAATGCTCTTCAGTTGGTCTTCGTCGATAGTAGAAGGGTCGACAACAACCTGAATGTTCTTAATTGTAGAACCATCATTCAGGGCGATGAAGTCAACAGCCTTGCTGCTTCTATGAGAACGAACCCATCCCTTTACGTTGATATCTTTACCAAAATCGGTGCAAGCAAGTGCATCGACGATTTTTGTTCTTTTCATTTGTTATATTGTAATTAGGTACTCCCCAAGTCTTTCAAAAGGAGAGGAATGTTGTTTGCCAATCTGTTTAATGCTTCAATAATAGCATTGCTTGGTCTCTCACATCCACTTCTTTTGAGAGGTTTGGGGAGGTTTCTATTTTATTCAAACGCACCCATACGCAGCATGTCAACCTCCTTCTCAGTGAGGAAGCGCCAGTCACCACGACGTACGTTCTTCTTAGTCAGACCTGCAAACTGTACACGGTCGAGTTTTACGACACGATAGCCGAGGCTCTCGAAGATACGACGTACGATACGGTTTTTGCCGCTATGAATCTCAATACCAATCTGAGTCTGATCCTGTGGGTCAGCATATTCGATTGCGTCAGCCTTGATCTCGCCATCTTCCAACTCAATACCGTCAGAAATCTTCTGCAAGTCATTAGCTGTAACAGCCTTATCAAGGAATACGTGATATACCTTCTTCTTCAAGAACTTAGGATGAGTAAGCTTTGAAGCGAGGTCGCCGTCGTTAGTAAGGAGCAGTACACCAGTTGTGTTACGGTCGAGACGACCAACTGGATAGATACGCTCTGGACAAGCACCCTTCACGAGGTCCATAACAGTCTTACGCTGCTGTGGGTCGTCGCTTGTAGTAACATAATCCTTTGGTTTGTTCAGAAGAACATAAACCTTCTTCTCCAATGAAACCAACTTATCCTGGAAATATACCTCATCAGTACGCAGAACCTTGCTACCGAGTTCCTTAACAACCTCGCCATTTACGGTTACTGCACCAGAAAGGATGAATTCATCTGCCTCACGACGTGAGCAAACACCAGCGTTAGCAAGGTACTTGTTCAAGCGGATTGGCTCATTAGGATCGAAGTTTTCCTCCTTGTATTCAATGCGCTTCTTGAGTGAATACTTTGCATTTGGATCATAATCAGCACTGTGCTGACGGTAACCACCCTGGTTGTATCCGCCACGGTTGTTATAACCGCCGCGATTATTGTTGTATCCACCACGGCTCTGGTATCCACCGCGATTGTTATTATATCCACCACGGTTATTGTTGTATCCTCCACGGCTCTGATAACCACCCTGCTGACGAGGCTGGTATCCACCCTGACGTGGCTGATAACCGCCCTGATTTGCCTGATAGTTCGTTTTCTCCTCGCCCTCAGCACCACTGTTGGCATTGTAGCGTGAACGATAGGCCTGTGGCTGATAGCCATTCTCATCATTGTTGTAACGTGGACGATAGCCACCCTGCTGTGGACGACTTTGGTATCCACCACGGTTGTATCCACCCTGCTGGCGTGGCTGGTAACCGCCTTCCTCACCGTTACTGTTGTAACGTGGACGATAACCACCCTGCTGTGGACGGCTCTGATAACCGCCACGGTTGTTGTTATATCCGCCACCATAGCTGTTCTGACGTGGACGATAGCCACTCTGCTGTGGACGACCTGCACTCTGTAAGCCAGAGCCGAAGCCCTCAGGACGGAATCCGCCTTCGTCATTGCTACTATTAGCCTTGTCGCTGCTGTAAGCGCGCTGGCTGTGAATACGTGGACGTTGTGTACGTCCTGTGCCACGGTACTCTCTTTGATAGCCGCCTTGTTCGGCTGCTGAATAGCCGTCGCGGCTGTTCTCATTCTGCTCAGACTGAACTTCTTTGTTCTCGAATTCTTCTGCCATAATTGTTTTACTTTTAATTTGATACTACTGGCCTCACGGCCAATTTGTTATTACTTTTTTGTTGTTTTATTAAAATATCGAACTCCGTTTAAAGGAGATACTCAGTTTAATTTCTTCTTCTTTGACTCTATAGGAATTGTTAAATTCCTGTATAGTTATATGGAGTGATTGACATTAGTTCGGCTTTCACGCTGTCGCTGACGTTGAGTGTCTGCACGAATGCGTGTATAGTCTCCTCTGTCATCTTCTCGTTTGTGCGAGTGAGTGCCTTCAATGCCTCGTAAGGATGTGGATAGGCTTCACGGCGTAAGATGGTCTGAATGGCTTCTGCCACAACTGCCCATGTGTTTTCAAGGTCCTCTCTCAACTTCTCTTCGTTGAGGATGAGTTTGCGAAGACCCTTCAATGTGCTCTGTATTGCAATAACGCTATGTCCAACAGGAACGCCAACATTACGCAAAACTGTTGAGTCTGTAAGGTCACGCTGCAGGCGACTTACTGGCAACTTCTGTGCCAAGAACTGTAAGATAGCATTTGCTATACCGAGGTTACCCTCACTATTCTCGAAGTCGATTGGGTTTACCTTGTGTGGCATTGCACTTGAACCAACTTCTCCTGCCTTAATCTTCTGCTTGAAATACTCCATTGAGATATACATCCAGAAGTCGCGGTCAAGGTCGATGATGATGGTATTGATTCGACGAATGGCATCAAACACGCTACCTAAGTGGTCGTAATTGCTAATTTGTGTAGTCCACTGCTCACGTTCTAATCCTAATTTCTCACTGACAAAGCGATTGCCAAAGGCACGCCAATCATGCTGTGGATAAGCTACGTGATGCGCATTAAAGTTACCAGTTGCACCACCAAACTTAGCTGTCATCTTGCAGTTGCGCAAGGTTGCGAGTTGTTCACTGAGACGATAAACGTACACTTCAACCTCCTTGCCCAATCGAGTAGGAGAGGCTGGCTGACCATGTGTCTTTGCCAACATTGGTACGTCTTTCCATGCTTCAGCGTATTCCTTCAGTTGCGCAATCAGTTCCTCAACCTGTGGATAGAATACTTCTTCGAGAGCTTCCTTTACAGACAATGGCACACTTGTATTGTTGATGTCCTGTGAGGTCAGTCCGAAGTGGATGAACTCCTTGTAGTTATCGAGTCCGCCAATCTTGTCAAACTCCTCTTTGATGAAATATTCAACCGCCTTTACATCGTGATTGGTGATGCTCTCAATTTCCTTTACACGTGCTGCCGAAGCCTCGTCAAAGTTGCGATAGATATCGCGCAACTGTTCAAAGAGGGCGCTGTTAAAGTTTTCCAATTGTGGTAATGGTAACTCGCAAAGCGTGATGAAATACTCAATTTCTACGCGAACACGATAACGGATAAGTGCGTACTCTGAGAAATAGTCAGCAAGACTTTCCGTTTTACTTCTATAGCGTCCGTCAATAGGCGATACGGCTGTTAATGCGTCAAGGGTCATAATCTTATTTATTAATATGGTGCAAATTTAGCAATAAAATCAGTAAAAGCGCAAATAATAATAATAATAATATCAAAAAGGTGGCACATTAAAGCTGAATAAAACAAAAAAGACTTCACAACAATGTTGTAAAGTCATCAATTTTAAATTTTAAAGGTGGGCGTTGACGGATTCGAACCGCCGACCCTCTGCTTGTAAGGCAGATGCTCTAAACCAGCTGAGCTAAACGCCCTTTAAAAATCCCCTGCAACCCCAAGAGATTACAGGGATACACCCCTTGGTGGGCGTTGACGGATTCGAACCGCCGACCCTCTGCTTGTAAGGCAGATGCTCTAAACCAACTGAGCTAAACGCCCCTTACTTTTTGTAAGGCGAGTGCAAAGGTAAGGAAAGTTTTTTATTCTCGCAAACAAATGGCAAATAATTTAGTTGAAAATCTCATTTTAGCTTGCTGTTAAGAGACTTTCTTCTTCAATTCATTTATATCTAATGAATTATTTTCTCGAAAATAATATGAGGGTGATGGCTTGTTGTGTCGGTAATGTACTTTATAAATTGGTAGATTCTCTTATGAATGGGTAGACTGTTGATTGCTTTTTCGGTTCTTCCTTTAAATATATAGCGTGTTGGGGGGGATAAAGACTTATAGATTTGCATGGTATTATTATACCAAATTATACAGGCTTTCAAAGGAGGATAAAGTTGGTGATAAATACAAATTGATACTATTTTATTCGTCTTCTACGAATAGCTTATTTCCTTATTGTTTACTATTTGTAAACTCTTTTCATGCAACTCAAAACCTATACATGCTCTTTTGGCTTCTTAAAGACGCCTAATTGACTTGCAAAAGGTGCCCTTTTGAAGTCTTACTAACGCCCTTTTGAAGTCCAATTAAGCACCTTTTGCTTTGTTGCTTTATAACTAATTGATTTTCTGTTGGTTGCAGGCTTGTCTTTTATACGTGTTTTTATCCTTATTTGTAGATGTTTTATTTGAAATTATGTAATGATTTTTCAAAACCATGTCTACATAATTGAGGTATTAAATAGAAAGGGTTTTCTATGTCAGAAGGCGATAATAAAATAAGTAATTTGATAGTCTTAGCTATGACTTTTATTAATGAGTAACTCCGATTCTTTTGTTAAGAAACCACGAAAGTTATCCACACATTTAACGGAAGAATCTATTTCTACTTATAATATAATTGTTTGTTTTGTTGGTAGAAGGCATGGATAGTTTTCGTAAAATAGTTTATTTTGTTTTGCGTGAATTGTTTATTTTGATTATATTTGCATTGTGTTATATAATAAGGAACGAAAAGTAGAAGATTATGTCAGTAGAAATAAGACTGGAACAGAGTAAGTTCAAGGATAAGAAAGGAGCTGGTAAATGGTATGCTCGTACTGTTAGCACTGGAGTTGCAACGACCGATGATCTTGCTGATTCTATTCAGGAGAACACCTCGTTCTCACGTGGTGACGTGCGAGGACTTGTTATAGCTTTGATTGACGAAATCTCTTATCGTCTTCGTCAGGGCGAAACGGTAGCACTTGAGGGGTTAGGGAGGTTTCATCTGACAGTAGAGAGTGAACCCGTTGACAATCCTGACGACTTCGATGTCAAGAAACATATTAAGAATGTAAAGTGCCGCTTCGTTCCTACCAGTACACGAAATGCTCGTACTGGAAAGAAGAATCAGACTCTTGCTTATGGTGCACGTGTGGAGTGGGCAGAGCCTGAATATGATGATGAAGACGATGATTAATCCCCTTCTATAAAATGTGTTGGGGTTAACTTGCATTTTTATAAGATTTCTCTTGGCTTTATGTATAAAGTCAAGAGTTTTTGTTTTCTCCAGTGATAAAGGGATTAGGCAGAAGCTTCTTATACTTTTGGATATTCGTCTTTCGTTTATGTAGATAATAAGCAAACTGAAAGATGATATCTATCATTTAGTCTCCAAAATATTTAACATTTCCTCTTTATTGTTCTTGTTTTCGTAAGATTTGTGCTATTTTTCTTTGGTGTTAAAAGTATTTTGTATATATTTGCACTCGGAAATAAAGTACTTCCTCTATATATACAGATTGAATAGATTGTGTATGAGGTTAGAATTCGTTTATCGCGGATATAATAAGAAATTTAAAACTATTAGGGATAATACTCTAAAAATCGTTTTATAAAAGGACATTTTTTCAATTTTAGTTATTCTGTTAATCAGAAATAATAAGCTGATAGGTTTTTATAACCATTCTTTTTGTAAGATGTCCTCACTCTAAATAAACTTATTTTTTTAACATAACAATTATTAGAAATGAAAAAATTATTACTTTTAGTATGTGCTGCAGTTATGAGTCTTTCAGCTTCAGCGCAGGCAGGCGATAAGGCACTCGGTGCACAGCTCGTATTTGGTTCAAAGACAAACAGCATCGGTCTTGGTGTTAAGGGTCAGTACTACTTCACAGATCAGATTAGAGGTGAGGCTTCTTTTGACTACTTCTTCAAGAATCAGGGTATCTCAATGTGGGATATCAATGCAAATGTTCACTACCTCTTTGATGTAGCAGACAAATTTAAGGTATATCCAGTTGCTGGTCTTGGCTATACAAACTGGTCATACAAGTATGAAATTCCAAATGTTGCTGTAAGTGAGGGTTCAGATGGTCGTATCGCTGTAAACCTCGGTGGTGGTGCAGAGTATGAGCTTACTAAGGACTTGAGCGTAAACGCTGAGTTGAAGTATCAGATTATTAGCAACTACAACCAGTTGCTACTTGGTGTAGGTGTAGCTTACAAGTTCTAAATATATAAGGTAGGTCCTAAAAGTCTATGTCAGTCATCAGCTGTTTGGTTGAGTTTGATAGATAGTTTTAGGGACTTATCTGTATAAAATAAATCGGTTCGTTAGAAAAAGTTCTTGGTAATTTTCTAATGAACCGATTTTCGTTTATATCCATTCCTCCTCAATAGAATTAAGACTTATAAAAAGAAAGAGCCAGATAATTGATTACCAATTATCTGGCTCTTATTTTAGTGCGCCTAACAGGACTCGAACCTGCACAACGTAAGTTACTAGATCCTAAGTCTAGCGCGTCTACCAATTCCGCCACAGGCGCATAACGACTGCAAAGATACGCAATGTTTTGGATATAGCCAAATGTTTGGGAATTTCTTTTCTCTTATACACCTTTTCTGCCTATATGATTTTTGTTAGTAAATAATCTTATACTATTTGTTTATGAGTGAAATTAAATATATATCTTTGCGAAGAAGGTTTGGTTACTAAATAAAATATCTCCTTGAGTTCTAATGTTATCACGATACCTTATGAGAATGAAAGGGCTGTTTTTACGAATAACCGACTATGATTTTAACAATATTATTTCTTTAACTAACTAACGATTGATAATGAGAAAGACATTATTAACTGTTTTATGCCTGGGAACTTTGTATGCGTCAGCTTCTGTGGTTTACAATAGTGCTGGTGAGACTGGCGTAATTATGAGGCAGAATACCGTCTCTGTTAAGGCTACTCCTACCAAGAATGCTTTGAGTAAAGATGAGCGTGCAGCTATCTCACTTATTACGTCTATGTATAACACAAAAGGCTTTGATAATACTGCATACCTGAAGAGACACTGTACAAAGAAGTTACTGAAGGTGTTGAAGGCTACGTATGATGATGAATATGATCCACTTCCAAATGCTTATGCAGGCTGGTTGTTCCGCTCTGGTGCTCAAGATGGACCATCTAATGCACATAAGGTTCTGCGTGTTGTGAGCCTTGGTAACAACTGGTATCAGTATACTTTCTTGGATATGGGCATAAAATGTACCAATAAGGTAAAGGTTATCAAGGTTGGTAACAAACTGTTGTTTGACGAGATTAAACAAGGTAAAATATAAAACTTAGAGTTTCTTCAGAACCTCCCAGTCCCTCCTTTTAGAGGGATTGGGGCTTGGGAAAGGTCTTTATCATCTTCCTTGCAAACTCAATAATAGTATCTTTGCCTCGTGCGAAGTCGTCGGAAGTGAGGGAAACTTTATAGTCTGGGTCAATACCGAACTCCGTCATTTGTTTGTCACGGTCGTACATTGGGCAAGCAGAGAAGCGGACTGACCATCCATTAGGTAGCTCGGAAGAGAAGGGCATACCAGCTCCGCCACCTGTACGGTCGCCTACTACAATAACATTTGGACAGCACTTCATATATTTAACAAACTCATTTGCTGCCGAGTAGACGCTACGATTGGTTAATACGATAACTGGTTTCTGCCATCGGATACCCTTTCCAGGCTTGAGATATTCTGGTTGTAACGCAGAGAAGTCGTTATGACCTTTTCCCGTTTTATGCTGTATGTAGCCAACGAGTAGTTCCTTGTTTGTGAAGCGTGCAGCAAATGCTTCGGCATTTGTTAGATTACCACCTCCGTTGTTACGCACGTCGATAATCAATCCGTTACAAGGTTGAAGATGAATGAATATATCGTCAAGGTTACCAGCGCCAATCGTATTTTGGAAGGTTTCACAGCGTACATAGCCGATGTTATCATCAAGGACAGTATAGTCTAAGCCGCTTGCAATGAGGTAATCAGTCTTGAGATAAAGACGTTGAAGTGTGTCAGAGTAGTTCTTGGGATAGTCTTCATGCCATGACCAATAGCGACCTACGTTGAAAGAGGTATATAAATTGACGTGTCCGTCCTTTAGTTCTGAGAGCATATTAGTCATTACTTCGAACTGTTGTTTGGCTGTCATAGAGTTGTCAAACTGGCGTGCATAACGGCTGTGTACCTCCTGCCAGTCTATCCCTTTTTGTGAGAAGAAGCAGTAATGCTCATCGATAATTCGCCACAAAGCTTCAAAGTTGCCTTGAGGACTATCTGATAGTTGGTCGTTGGTAACGCAGCTTGTCACAGTACTGAGTAGGGTCAGTGCCGGAATAAGTAAGTATAGGAAGAAGTGATATAGCTTTCTCATGGGATGAACTTATTGATAGAAAACTTACGAACAATACCTAATACAAGGAGATTACTCCATACATGCTGGCGCAGTTGGTTAATCTTTGCTTGCTGATAGTCGCCAAGATAGCCAATACGGAAGGTCGTGTGGCGAACCGTGAAATCAAGAGTAAGCAGCTGGCGGAGCGATGGAGCAGATACAGGAGATGTGACAACAAGGTTATGATCATAGTTGTCACGAGTGAAAATCTCGTAATAACTCTGTCCGTAATTGGGCGAGAATGTCAGTCCAAGAAGAGGTACTTGCACTTCATATCGCAGTTGGAAAGGAAGATTTCGAAGACGGAAACGGTAGGCAGCAACAGCATTCGGAGCGATATTCACTTGTCCGTAAGCCTGTGCAGGATTGTTAGAATTACGCATATTGTAAAGGAAACCGAGTCGTGTATCAACTCCTCCACCCACTTTTAAGCGTAGTTCTCCCTCTCCAACGTTCCATTGTCCTAAGGCATATTGCCAGTTGTATTGGAAGTTGTAGAAGCCACCTAATTCATTGTTATTCTCCCTTCGATTACGTACTGATAGTATTTGTGCTTGATGTACGAGTTCTCTTGATAGCTTGGTTCCGTTCTCACGCACAGAATGAGAGATATAACGAAACTCTGTCCCTGTATATTCTTCAGGTGAGAGGTAGGTGTCGAGAGTGTTTACAGCACCTATTCCCAACATCTGTGTATTGGTAATTACCTTGTTACTACGCAGTGTGTCCTGTGCAAGTGTAGGTGATGATAAAGCGAAAAGAATTATTGCTGAAAGGGAGAAACAGCGAAATAAGGACTTTTTTAGGTTCATAGGCGTAATTGAAAAGTGTCAATAAAAGTGTAAGTCAAATAGATATTGCTGTCAAACTTTAGGTGATAAGCTGGTCAAGCGTTTATAAATAGTCTTTGAAGGAGGGGACATACGGGAGGTATGTCCCCTTTTTCAATTCGTTATTTATCGTGTTGTTTATTCATTGTCGAAGAGGTTTAACTGACCAGTAATCTCATCGATGACCTGCTGTTGAGACTTACCTGCATCTGGATCGAGGTTCTCTTCCTTTTCAGTAGCTGCAGAATTCTCTTCTTGTACATCATCTTCATTACTCTCGTCATCTCCTTTCTCCTCTTCAGGGAAGCGTGTTGGCTCCAGCTCTTCAATCTTGTCAACTGTCCAAGTTGTCAATCGTTTACCCTTTGCCTTGAATCCCTTCACGCCAACAAACTGCTCTGCATCAATCTCCTCAGTGCCGCGTGCCGCATCAGCACCACCATAAGTAATCTGTATGCGAGGGAAGGCAACATCAGTCAGCAGTACCATCTGCGAATCAGGATTATCACCAATAAAGTTCTGATGACGCTTACTTGCTTCCATCTGGAATCGCTTCAAGTAAGGATAACCTTGATTGTCGGCATCGAAGATGACAGCTGTCCAAGGCTTATCAGCATCAAACTTCTCTATACGGAGAATGTTATCTTCGTAGTGGTTGGATGCGTCAAAGTTGGTAATATAGAACTCTCCGTTCTTAAGTATCACAAGGATGCTGTCTTGATCAGAGAACTCTCCAAGGTAACGACCATGGTCTTCGTAGTTGATACGGTTGACATCTGGGTCGAACCACACCTTTCGTCCACCCAATGTAGAGTGTCCGTGGCTCTTGAGTGAGATGCGGTGAATACTCTCTTTGGTCAGCAGATTACCCTTTGCAGCACGTCCCTTGATGAGAATACTTGCAAAGTCACGTTCCATGAAGATGTTTTGCTTCTTCTTATCTGGGTTCGGATCGAGTGTAATCTTTATCAACTCAGCCTCGCCATTAGGGTTGGCGGTGAAGTAGTTAATCTTTGAACCCGGCGTACCGAGAGTTACGTCATATTCCTTATCACGTGTGATAGAAGTCACATTGAAGCGTTTGATATAGTAAGGTCCCGTCTTTCCGTCACGATAAACGACGTTATAAATCGTACGCTTATCGTTCTTCTTAAACACCTGTACATGAAGTACACCCTTACCCACAAACACCTTGTCGGCAATTCGGATAACCTTATACTTACCATCACGGTAGAAGATAATCACGTCATCGAGGTCAGAGCAGTTCTGAACGAACTCTGCCTTCTTAAGACCTGTACCAATGAAGCCTTCCTGACGGTCGATATATAACTTCTCGTTGGCATCTACCACCTTAGCAGCAACAATTGTATCGAAGCTCTTAATCTCTGTACGACGTGGATGGTCGCTTCCGTACTTCTCTTTCAGGTGTGTGAACCACTCGATAGTGACGCGAACCATCTCGCTAAGGTCCTTGTCAATCTCGGCAATCTCTGCCTTAATCTTCTGAATCAGTTCGTCAGCCTTATCCTTATTGAACTTCAGAATACGTTGCATTTTGATTTCCAAAAGGCGGATGATGTCGTCACGTGTCACCTCACGGATAAACGTCTTCTTATATGGCTCGAGTTTTGAGTCGACGAAGCTCACAACTTCATCAATATCCTTAGCTGTTTCGAACTTACGCTCCTTATAGATACGGTCCTCGATGAAGATACGTTCCAGAGAGTTATAGAACAACTGTTCCTCTAATTCATGCTTGCGAATCTCTAACTCTAACTTCAATAAAGCCTTCGTATGTTCGGCAGAATTGCGCAATACATCTGATATCGTCAAGAACTCTGGTTTGTTGTCTCGGATGACACAGCAGTTTGGCGAAATGTTTATCTCACAATCAGTGAAAGCATAGAGGGCATCAATGGTCTTGTCGCTTGACGTACCCGGTGTAAGATGAAGTTGAATCTCCACCTCCGAAGCAGTCATATCCTCTACTCTTCGAATCTTTAGTTTGCCTTTCTCAACAGCCTTCGTAATAGACTCTTGAAGCGTGTTAGCGGTCTTTGTAAAAGGAACCTCACGGATGACGAGGGTTTTATTATCGAGCTTCTCAACCTTTGCACGCACCTTCAGAACACCACCACGCTGACCATCATTATACTTCGATACATCAATGCTACCACCTGTTGGGAAGTCTGGATAGAGGTTAAACTCCTCACCACGCAGATAGCTGATAGCCGCATCGCAGATATCGTTGAGGTTATGTGGAAGAATCTTGGATGACAAGCCTACAGCGATACCTTCAGCACCCTGTGCTAAAAGCAGTGGGAACTTCACAGGAAGCGTAATCGGCTCTTTGTTTCTGCCGTCATAAGAAAGTTGCCATTCGGTTGTCTTAGGGTTGAAAACTGTCTCTAAGGCAAACTTTGATAGGCGCGCCTCAATGTATCGTGGCGCAGCAGCACGGTCACCAGTGAGGATATTTCCCCAATTACCCTGCATGTCGATGAGTAGGTCTTTCTGTCCTAACTGTACCAAGGCGTCACCAATAGAGGCATCACCATGTGGGTGGAACTGCATCGTATGACCTACGATGTTTGCTACCTTATTGTATCGTCCATCATCCATTCGTTTCATAGAGTGGAGAATACGGCGTTGTACAGGCTTCAAGCCGTCCTCGATATGAGGTACGGCACGTTCCAAGATTACGTAGCTGGCGTAATCTAAGAACCAGTTTTTGTACATGCCAGAGAGATGATGTACGGCAGAGGCATCAAACCTATCGGCAGGTTTATAATCAGAATGGGAATCCTGTTCCTGAGTCTCTTCCTCAGGAGTCTGTCCATCCAAGTCTTTTATTTCGTCATCCATATAGTTCTTGTTTTATCACGTAAAGAAGCAAGCTTCATAAGACTGCAAATGTACGAAAAAAAAAGTAAATAGGCAAATTATAGCTTATTCAAGTGTTGGATTTGGTTTTCTGTTTGTAGCCTGCTCTTGTTTCACTCGTCTTATAGCCCTTTTTCAAGCCAAATGGGTTGTTAACATACGGATAGAGAACCCCTCTCAATGATTGGACTGAGCCTCCGCACCATTGGTGCGGGGCGTTAGCACGCATGGTGCGGAGGCTTAACACCATTCGTGTTGGGCATTAATAAGTCTGTTGGAAATGTAAGAAAAGTTCGTGGTTGTCGGCACATTACTATATCGTGAAGTGTTATTTACGAGATAGCATAACCTCAAGTAAATCAAAGGACAGACTCATGAATAATCGATTTAGTATAAAGTTTCGTGGTAAACCTGTTCTTATTCGGCTAAAAAAGCGTAACTTTGCGGTAAAAATTAAGGTATAAATAGATAATTATGGCACAAGAGGATGTTTTCAAGAAGATTGTAAGCCACTGTAAAGAGTATGGTTTCGTCTTCCCAAGTAGTGATATTTATGATGGTTTAGCAGCTGTTTATGACTACGGTCAGAATGGTGTTGAGCTGAAAAACAATATCAAGCAGTATTGGTGGCAGTCAATGGTATTGCTGCATAGCAATATTGTTGGTATCGATGCCTCTATCTTTATGCACCCTACAGTATGGAAAGCAAGTGGCCACGTTGATGCTTTCAACGATCCATTGATTGACAACCGCGATTCAAAGAAGCGTTATCGTGCTGATAATCTTATCGAGGATCAGATTGGTAAATACGAGGAAAAGATAGAGAAGGAAGTAGCTAAGGCGGCTAAGAAGTTCGGTGAGTCTTTCGATGAGGCTAAGTTCCGTGAGACTAACCCACGCGTTCTTGAAAATCAGAAGAAGCGTGACGACCTTCATGCACGCTATACCGAGGCTATGCAAGGACCAGACTTGGAGGCTTTGAAGCAGATTATTCTTGACGAGGGTATAGTAGATCCAATCAGTGGTACAACTAACTGGACAGACGTTCGTCAGTTCAATCTTATGTTCTCTACCGAAGTGGGTGCATCTGCCGATGCTACTAACAAGATTTATCTGCGTCCAGAGACAGCACAGGGTATCTTCGTAAACTTCCTCAACGTTCAGAAGACAGGTCGTATGAAGTTGCCTTTCGGTATCTGTCAGATTGGTAAGGCCTTCCGTAACGAGATTGTTGCACGTCAGTTTGTCTTCCGTATGCGTGAGTTCGAACAGATGGAGATGCAGTTCTTCTGCCAGCCAGGAACCGAGATGAAGTGGTTTGAATATTGGAAGAAGCATCGTTTGGCATGGCATGAGGGTCTTGGTATGGGCGATGACAACTATCGTTTCCACGATCACGAGAAGTTGGCTCACTATGCTAATGCAGCAACAGATATTGAGTTCCATATGCCATTCGGCTTCAAGGAGGTTGAGGGTATTCACTCACGCACTAACTTTGACCTTTCTCAGCACGAGAAGTACTCTGGCCGTCAGGTAAAGTACTTCGACCCAGAACGCAATGAGAACTATACTCCATACGTAGTAGAAACATCTATTGGTGTTGACCGTATGTTCCTTTCTGTTATGTGTCACAGCTATACAGAGGAGGCATTGGAGAACGGTTCAAGTCGTGTTGTCTTGAAGTTGCCAGAGCCACTGGCACCTGTTAAGTGTGCAGTTCTTCCTTTGGTTAACAAGGATGGTCTGCCAGAGAAGGCGCAGGAGATTGTGAATAGTCTTAAGTTCCATTTCAATACACACATGGAGGCTAAGGATTCTATTGGTAAGCGATACCGTCGTCAGGATGCTATCGGTACCCCTTTCTGTGTGACAGTAGATGGCGATACTTTGACAGATAATACTGTTACATTGCGTTATCGTGATTCTATGAAGCAGGAGCGTGTGCCAGTTGAGAAGCTGCGTGAGATTATTGAAGACCGCGTATCTATCACTTCTCTGCTGAAGAAGATTGATATTGACTAATTAAAAGAAGGATAGCAGAGTAGGCTTTTTAGAATCTAATAGAGTAACAAGATTCTTTATTGGTTCTAATAATCCCACTCCGCTATCCCTTTCTGATTTAAATAAAAGACTATGACAAAGAAAATAAAGATGCTTATTCGTCGTGCTGCAGGTGCCTTCTGCTTGGGCGGAATGCTGCTTTCTGCAGGTCTCTTTACCTCTTGTACGGAGAAAGATAACACTGTAGAGGAGTTTACTAATTGGCAGTCGAAGAACGAAACTTATTGGAATAAGCTTTATACTGCGACACAGCAGAAAATTAAGAGTGGGGACACTTCTTGGAAGATAATACTTAATTATACTTTCCAAAATCAGAAACAGACTTCTGGTTCTGCACTGACTTATAGTCCTGAGGATTATATCATTGCACATGTTGAGCAGGCTGGAGCAGGCACAGCAAGTCCGTTGTATTCTGATTCTGTGTCTATGCACTATATGGGTCGTCTGATTCCATCTACGACTTATACGTCAGGGCTTATCTTTGATAAGTCATGGTCGAATGATACTTTTAATGCAACAACGTCACGTCCAGCACATAGCTTCATAGGTCTTACTTATAGTTCAGAGGGTAAGGCGGTAAGTCTGGTAGATGGATTTACAACAGCTTTGATGTCAATGCATCGTGGTGACCATTGGACAGTATATATTCCTTATCAGTTGGGTTATGGTGCGAGTGCTTCGGGTATGGTGCCAGCTTACTCAACGCTTATCTTCGACTTACGATTGGTTGATTTCTCTCACCCTGGTACAAAGTTGAAGGATTCATAATATAAGGTGTATTGTCATAGCTTTTTTGAAAGGTCTGAATGACCTTTAGTCTTATAGGTAGGGACACAAGTTCCCGTGTGTTCGACTCAATAATAGCAGTGAACAGACGGGAGCAAGGTCCCTATTTTACTTTTAATAATTCGATATTCTTAGCGAGGGGCTTTTGTTTACTATCTCTCTTTAAGCTCTCATTATTTATTATTCAGTTTCTCATTTATTCCAAATTATAGTTTCCCGTGCGTATATCCTTTAGTAAGTCTGTTACTGAAAGTCTTCTTGCCAAGATTCGTAGTGGTGAGATGATGAGCAGGAATGAGAAGTTTAATCTCATTATCCAACTCAGTATCCCATCTATCTTAGCGCAGGTGACGACAGTTCTAATGTTCTATATTGATGCGGGAATGGTGGGCTCGTTGGGTGCTGAACCATCAGCAGCTATTGGACTTGTCGAACCGGCGACATGGCTTTTCTTCTCTTTAGTGAGTGCAGTGACAATGGGCTTTTCAGTTCAGGTAGCTCACTTTATTGGCGCTAACGACTTTGCAAAGGCGCGTGCAGTGATGCGTCATGGTTATATTTTTGGACTATGCTTTGCGTTGTTTTTATTGCTGATAACTTTTCTTATCGGTTATCGCCTTCCTGTATGGTTGGGTGGTGGTGCTGATATCCAACATGATGCAACTGTTTACTTCCTTATTTTTTCTCTAATTATTCCCTTCCACCTTATTGAATATATGTCAGCAGCTATGCTGAAGGTGTCGGGTGATATGCGTCGTCCAAGTTTTATGGCGATATTAATGTGTGTGTTGGATGTGATTTTCAATTACTTTTTTATTTTTCCTACACGCACAGTTTCTCTTTTTGGAGTAGAGGTGACGATGCCGGGTTTGGGTGAAGGTGTGGCTGGTGCAGCTCTTGGAAGTCTTTTATCCTTCGTTTGTGTAGCACTTCCATTGGCTTATTATGCAATCTTTCGCAGTCCTATCTTAGCTTGGAAACAGGATGTCGAACGTTTTGTTTGGCGTTGGCAATATATATGGAATGCAATGAAGATTGGTGCACCGATGGCGTTACAATATCTTCTGATGAATGGTGCGCAACTTGTTTCGACAATGATTGTAGCTCCTTTGGGTAATATCGCTATTGCTGCTCATTCGTTTGCGATTACCGCAGAGAGTCTCTGCTATATGCCAGGGTATGGTATTAGTGAGGCTGCCACAACATTGGTGGGGCAGAGTGTTGGGGCAGATAGGCGTGACCTTCATCGTAGTTTTGCGTGGATGACTGTGTCGCTTGGTATGGTAGTCATGGCATTTATGGGTATTGTGATGTATATCTTTGCTCCAGAAATGATTGGCTTATTGTCTCCTGTGGCTGACATCCAGGTATTGGGAACTTCCGTTCTTCGTATTGAAGCCTTTGCCGAACCATTCTTTGCTGCAGCTATTGTTGCTTATAGTGTCTGTATAGGAGCAGGCGACACGCTGAAGCCATCCTTAATAAACTTGGGTAGTATGTGGCTTATCCGTCTGACCTTGGCTTATGCACTGGCAACGCAGTACGGTCTTCGTGGTGTCTGGTTTGCTATGGCTGTTGAACTCTCTCTCCGTGGAATGATGTTTATCTTCTATCTTTTCAAGCGTCTTCGACGAACATAACTGTCATAGGGTGAGGGATAAAAATGGGTAGTAGTCTTTCTTATAAAGTCTTTTTTCTTTTTATAAAAGTGAAGAATTGCAATTTCTTTTCATGAAAAGAAATAATTATTTTCATGAAGAAAAATATTTCTTTTCATGTAAATAATTTATTATTTTCATGACTGTGATTTACTTCTGATGGTAAGAATAAAGGTTGCATGCCCCATACTTCATGAAAATGCTTGGTAAAAACCTACTGATTTCATCTCTAATCTGTATGGAATATGCGGATTGTTGTATATTAGTTTCTTCTATATATATAATAAGGTGAAGTAATCCAGCTATGACCGATATGTCAAAATAGCAATAAAATATGGTGTAGAATATGTGTTTTTAATGCTATTTTAAAAGGGGAGTGTTAAAACGCAAATTTACCTCTTTAGAGATATTTTATTGCCCAAAACAGTTAAAAAGATGTTGAAAAACCACTTTTTTGCCTAAAAATTAGATTTTTTTCTATGAAATAATGTAGTCTATTCAAAAAAAGTGCTATCTTTGCAAACCGAATATAATTAAGTCGCTAAAATTAACAGAATTAATATTAAGCATTTATGAAAAAGTTTTTGATTGCACTTTCGATGCTCGCTATGGGTATCACAAGTACACAGGCTCAGGTAGCTTACGAGAAGGCTAAGGCATTTGACAACGTTTACCTCGGTGTAGAGGGTGGTGTTACTGGTCCTCTTAATTTCAAACATTTTGCTCCAGTTAACCCTGCAGCAGGTCTTAAGCTCGGTAAGCAGTTCAGCCCAGTTTATGGTGCAAACCTCGAGGGTCTCGCATTCTTCGGTGATAACCGTTGGCAGACAGGTTCTTTAGGTTTCTCTAACAGTCACACAATTGTTCGTGCCATCAACCTCGGTTTGAACGGTACTATCAACTTCACAAACCTTTTCTGCGAGTACAACCCAGATCGTCGTTTCGAGGTAGGTGCTGAGGCAGGTATCGGTTACTGGATCACTTATGGTGACAAGCACATCATTCAGACTAATAATGTTGGTGATGATACAGAGTTGACAGCTAAGACTGGTCTTACTTTCGCTTACAACCTCGGTGAGAAGAGAGCATGGCAGCTTTATGTAGAGCCAGCTGTTCTCTGGAACCTTACACATGGTCCTGGCGATGCTGTACAGTTCGGTAAGCAGGCTGCTCAGCTTGGTCTCTTCGTAGGTCTTAACTACAAGTTCAAGACTTCTAACGGTACACACAACTTCAAGGTTTGGAATGTTGGTCAGTTGAACGATGAGATTAACTCTCTCCGTGATCAGCTTAACGCTAAGCCAAAGGAGGTTGTTAAGGAGGTTGAGGTTGTTAAGGAAGTTATTAAGGAGGTTCCTGCACAGACAACTCAGACTCTCTGCATTGACAACTTGGTATTCGTAACATTCGCTCAGGGTAAGTACTTCCTCACAAACGAGGCTAAGAAGGCTCTTGATGATGTTAAGGCAGGCCGTCACGTACAGATCGTAGGTACAGCTTCTCCAGAGGGTCCAAAGGCACTCAACGATCGCCTCTCTCAGAACCGTGCAGACGTTGTTGCTAAGTATCTCCAGAACCGTGGTGTCATCGTTGACGAGGCTAAGGGTCAGGGCGTACAGGGCGTAACTTCTAACCGTTTGGCTGTTGTTTACGTTAAGTAATTAAGCTACCAATTAGCTAACCTTAATAAGGTTGGTTGACTGAAATAATAAACAGGGATGAATCTTTAAGGTTTGTCCCTGTTTTTTTATGTCTTGTTTATTCGTTTATTACCTGTAATGCTTTATTTATCTGTGTAAGAAAAAATATATCGAGCTGTGAAACTGGGTGTCATTTGTAAATTAGACCATAAATAATAGAATACCTCTCTGTTTTATTTTGCCCTTTAATCAATTTAGCGTACCTTTGCATTGATTTCATGTTATTTGATAATGTCAAAGGAAAATAGATTCGACCTTTTAAATAAAATACAATCGCCTGCAGACTTGCGTAAGCTTTCTTTGGATGATTTGCCAAAGTTATGTCAGCAGTTGCGGAAGGATATCATAGAAGAGGTTGCCGTTAATCCAGGTCATCTTGGCTCCAGCTTAGGTGCAACTGAAATAACGGTGGCGTGCCACTATGTTTTTAATACTCCAGAAGATCGTATCGTATGGGATGTCGGTCATCAAGCATACGGCCATAAGATTTTGACGGGTCGTCGTGAGAACTTCTGTAATAACCGTAAGTTAAATGGTTTGATGCCATTCCCTTCTCCTTTTGAGAGCGAGTATGATACCTTTACTTGTGGACATGCCTCTAACTCTATCTCGGCTGCCTTGGGCATGGCTGTTGCTTCTAACCTTACGAAGCAGCATCGTCATGTCGTTGCTATTATTGGCGATGGAGCTATGAGTGGTGGTTTGGCTTTCGAGGGTCTGAACAATGTTTCCAGCCAACCTAATGACTTGCTTATCATTCTTAATGACAATGATATGTCTATTGATAGGGCAGTGGGTGGTATGGAACAGTACTTGTTGAAGCTTGACACCAACGAGACATACAATCGTTTACGCTTCAAGGCGTCACAATGGTTGCATGATAAAGGCTTATTAAATGATGAACGTCGAAAGGGTTTACTGCGTTTTAATAATGCTCTTAAGTCAGCCTTAGCACATCAGCAGAATATGTTCGAAGGTATGAATATTCGTTACTTCGGACCTTTTGATGGGAATAATGTTGAAGAGTTGGTTCGTATTCTTCGTCAGTTGAAGGATATGAAGGGACCAAAACTACTCCATTTACACACCAAGAAGGGTAAGGGATATGAACCTGCTGAGAAGAGTGCGACGGTATGGCATGCTCCTGGTAAGTTTGACCCAGAGACAGGTGAGCGTATTGTGCAAGACTGTAGCAATGAACCACCTAAGTTTCAAGATGTATTTGGAAAGACGCTATTAGAACTTGCAAAGAAGAATCCTCGTATTGTTGGTGTTACACCTGCTATGCCGACGGGTTGTTCTATGAACATAATGATGAAGGCTATGCCTGACCGTGCCTTCGATGTGGGTATTGCGGAGGCACATGCAGTCACTTTCTCAGCTGGTATGGCAAAGGATGGTTTACAGCCTTTCTGTAATATCTATAGTGCCTTCTCACAGCGTGCATATGATAGTATTATCCACGATGCAGCTATACTTAACCTTCCTGTAGTCCTTTGTTTGGACCGTGCTGGATTGGTAGGTGAAGATGGTGCGACGCATCATGGTGCTTTTGATATGGCTTTCTTGCGTCCAATTCCTAATCTTACCATCGCCTCTCCGATGGACGAACGTGAACTTCGTAGATTATTGTACACGGCACAGTTGCCTGATAAGGGAACTTTTGTGATTCGTTATCCACGTGGTAATGGTGTTTTAACTGATTGGGAGTGCCCGCTGAAAGAGATAGAGGTAGGAACAGGACGTCGTCTTCATGATGGCTGGGATGTTGCTGTATTGAGTATCGGACCTATTGGTAATGATGTTGAAAAGGCTATAAAACTGATAGAGAGTGCTGAATCTCCAAAAACAGAAGGTCATTGTCCATCAATCGCACACTATGATATGCGTTTCTTGAAACCATTAGACGATAAACTTCTTGAAGAGGTTGCAAGTCGTTTCTCACGCATCATAACGATAGAAGATGGTGTACGCAATGGTGGATTGGGTTCTGCTGTTACAGAGTGGATGAGCGATCATGGTTATACACCACAGATAACTCGTATGGGTATGCCTGACCATTTTGTAGAACAGGGAACGGTACAACAGCTACGTGAAATCTGTGGAATAGATCTTGAAAGTATCAAGAAAGAGTTAATTAAGGCTAACTGATAATTTATCACTTACGCCTCACCATCATTTAAACGAAAAAGAAAAAGAAATGAAAATCATCATAGCAGGAGCATACGCCATAGGAACTTACTTGGCAAAACTGCTTTCTCGTAATATGCAAGATATCGTACTCATGGATGAGAATCCAGAGAATCTGGAGAAAATCAGTAGTGAGTATGACTTGCTGACCATGGAATGTTCACCGACAAATATAAAGGGACTGAAAGAAGCAGGTGTGGAACATACTGACCTCTTTATTGCTGTTACTCCAAGTGAATCAGCTAATATCGCATCTTGTGTTATGGCACATCAGTTGGGTGCAAAGAAGACAGTTGCACGTGTGGACAATCCAGAGTATGTTGAAGAACAGAATAAGGAGTTGTTCCGTCAGATGGGTGTCAGTGATATTATCTATCCAGAAATCCTTGCAGCAAGGGATATTATTAATGGATTGAAGATGTCATGGGTTCGCCAGCGATGGGATGTACATGATGGAGCATTGGTAATGTTGGGTATCAAATTGCGTGAAACTTGTGAGATACTCAACCGTCCTTTGAAAGATATTAGTGGACCTGATGATCCTTATCATGTAGTCGCTATAAAGCGCAATGACGAGACGATTATTCCTGGAGGTAATGATACTTTGCAGTTATATGACTTGGTTTATTTCATGACCACAAAGCAGTATATTCCGTATGTTCGTAAGATTGTTGGTAAGGAACATTATGTCGATGTACAGAATGTTATCTTTATGGGCGGTGGTAAGACTGCTGCACGTGCCGTAAAGATGCTGCCTGAATATATGAATGCGAAGATTATCGAACAGAATCCTACTCGTTGCGAGATTCTTAATGATATCTTCAGTGAAGACAGATTGGTTATCAATGGCGATGGTCGTGATATTGGTTTGTTGCAGGAGGAGGGAATCCGTCATACACAAGCTTTCGTGGCATTGACTTCAAATGCAGAAACGAATATTCTTGCCTGTCTTACGGCTAAACGACTTGGTGTTCGCAAAACTGTTGCATCAGTAGAGAACTTTGATTACGTGAATACAGCTGATGGGCTTGACATTGGTACGATTATCAATAAGAAAGCACTTGCTGCCAGCCATATTTATCAGATGATGCTTGACGCAAACGTAGCTAACGTAAAGTTTCTTATGTCTATCAATGCTGATGTGGCTGAATTCGTACCAAGTCCAGACTCAAAGATAACCCGAAAGGTTGTAAGAGAGTTAAATCTTCCTAAGGGAGTGACTATTGGTGGACTTGTAAGAAACAAAGAAGGAATGCTTGTTTCTGGTAATACACAGATAGAAGCAGGCGACTCTGTTGTGGTCTTCTGTTATAATGTTGATATGAAAAAGGTGGAGAAATTATTTATTTAACCATGCTTAATCTGAAACTTATTTCCAAAATTCTTGGATCCTTGTTATGGATAGAAGGCGTACTGATGCTCAGTTGTCTATTCGTGTCCTTGTTTTATAATGGCAGTGACATTATACCATTCGTGTGGAGTATTCTCATAACAGTAGGTGCTGGTTTTATCTTCCGACTGTTAGGTCGTCATGCTGACAATCTTCTTGGACGTCGTGATGCTTATTTTGTTGTAACGATATCTTGGATTCTTTTTACGATATTCGGTACACTCCCCTTTATGATTAGCGGAGGTATTGGGAGTTTCACAGATGCTTTCTTTGAGGCTATGTCAGGCTTCACAACAACTGGTGCAACGATTATAGACTATCCTGAATATCTACCAAAAGGACTCCTTTTCTGGCGTTCATTGACACAATGGATTGGTGGATTGGGAATAGTATTCTTTACTATAGCCATTCTCCCGTCTATGGTGGGCGGTTCGGTAAAGGTGTTTGCTGCCGAAGCAACTGGTCCTATTAAAAGTAAACTACACCCACGTCTAAGCACAAGTGCTAAGTGGATATGGGTAGTTTATTTGGTTCTGACTACTGCCTGCATTCTATCATATAAGGTATGTGGTATGGGATGGTTTGATGCTTTCAACTATTCAATGACCAGTACTGCGACGGGTGGATTCTCTCCGGAGAGCGGTTCTATCACAACCTTTCATTCTCCTGCAGAGGAGTATGTCTCTGCATTATTCTGTTTCCTATCTGGTGTCAACTTCACATTGCTATATGCCTCGGCAGCAGGATTAGATATTAAGAAGCTCATAAAGAATAGCGAGTTCCGTTTCTATACCATTATGGTACTCTCGTTTGCTATCTTTATTGCTTTTGAGCTTGTTTATCGTAATCATTATGATATAGAGCATGCCTTCCGTAGTGCGCTCTTCCAAGTTGTTTCCTTTATAACAACGACAGGACTTTTCAGCGATGATGCTGCTAAATGGCCTCATGTCACATGGGTTGTCTTGGCTGCTTGTATGTTCTTTGGCGGCTGTTCTGGTTCTACCAGTGGTGGTATCAAGAGTATTCGTGGTGTGATGTTATTAAAGGTGGTGCGCAATGAGTTCCGTCAGATACTACACCCTAATGCTGTCTTACCAATGAAGGTTGATGGAGTGAATATACCACAGTCAAAGCGTGTAACACTTTTAGGTTTCATCGGACTTTATCTTATTCTGACGCTCTTCTGTGCTTTTACGATGATTGCATTTGGTATTGATAACACGAATGCTATCACAATTACGTTGAGTTGTTTGGGTAATGTTGGACCTACATTGGGTATGGAAATCGGTCCTACAATGTCGTGGGCACAGTTGCCAGACTTTGCAAAGTGGATTTGTTCATTCCTCATGCTTGTAGGTCGTTTGGAACTATTTACTGTCTTGGTACTTTTCTCTCCAGCTTTCTGGAAGGAAAACTAAGAGTAAACAAAGGCTAACTTCCAATCATATTCGTACGGGAATCACAACTTCTACAGGACTTTGTTACTCCAGTGTTACCAACGATAGTGAATTATTTTCATGAAAAGAAATATTTATTTTCACGAGAAAAAATATTTCTTTTCATGAAGAAAAAGATTTATTATCGTGAAAGTAAATTGTTGATAACTGTAAATGCTTTCTCTATTTACCCTCCTTTGGATGTTATATAGTGTGTTATACGATGTCAAAAGTGCTGTGTTTTTATTTGCTAAAAGGGAATAAAACAATAATAAGAACTATGAGCATTAGGGTATAATGGCTCCGGTTTGGGTATAATGTGGACTACAAAAACTATCATACAAACTTCTTATCAGTCTTTTAACAGTAATTGTGTTGGAAATAAGTTGATAATGTGTAAATTTGTAACCGATAAACTTAAATATCATAACCAAAACGCACTATAATGAAAAGAAAGAACTTATTATTTTTAGTAATTGCATTCTTTGCAACATTCTCATTAGCCTCTTGTCTTAACGACGACTATGAGAGCAAGGCTAAACTGCCATCAGCAGAAGAACTGAAAGCGGCAAGTAAGTTGATTCAAGGCTCTTATCAAGGAAAGGTCTATCAGTATGGTCTAAACGATAGGACTGGCAAATCCGAGAAGAAAGACTCTGTGAATAGCAGCTGGGAAATCAAAGATGACTCCACACTTGTTATACGAAATTTCCCAAGTAGAATGTTAGCTGCTAACATTACTGACTCTGTTTTACGCAAGGCAATAGCTGCTTTACCAGACCAGGAAATTAAGTGTGCCATTACTGTCTTCAGTGTGAAGCCTATCCTTTTCTATGCTGCTCCACACGCTATAAACTTAGGTAAGATGACATATAAAGGTCAGCTCCACGATATTAGTATCCATTTTCGATTTGACCCAAGTTTTACTTACGGTGGTTACGATACTGAATCAAAAACGTCAGCTTGCCGTCTAAAGGGAGTTGGTGTGTTTGTCGATGGTGCATTCGATGATTTAGCTACAAGCCCACTGACTACTTTCCTTATTTACTCTAAGCCAAGAGTATAGGGATAAGGGGCTTATAATAGAATTAATAAAAGCCGAGGAAAGTCCATATTTGACTTTTCTCGGCTTTTATGCGTGCCAACATAGACACAATCATTCCATTTGTTACCTCTGATTTGTCACTTAATCTGCCATTCTGTCAGTTCCTTCCTGTTGGCATATCATTTGTCTAATTATTGGCGAATGACGCTGTCAGTAGCGGCTGAAGACGATATTAGTCAGATGATACTACGACGGACAAGCGTCAATAACTGAATACGAATAATAATAAAATAAAGATATACAATTATGGGAAAGATTATTGGAATTGACTTAGGAACAACAAACTCTTGTGTTGCTGTATTTGAAGGTAATGAGCCAGTGGTAATCGCTAACAGTGAGGGTAAGCGTACTACACCTTCTATCGTGGGCTTCGTTGAAGGTGGCGAGCGTAAGGTGGGTGACCCAGCTAAGCGTCAGGCTATCACAAACCCAGAGAAGACCATCTACTCTATTAAGCGTTTCATGGGTGAGACCTACGAGCAGTGTAAGAAAGAGGCTGAGCGTGTTCCATTCAAGGTTGTTAATGATGGTGGCTATCCACGTGTACAGATTGACGACCGTAAATATACTCCACAGGAGATTTCTGCAATGATATTGCAGAAGATGAAGAAGACCGCTGAGGACTATCTCGGTCAGGAGGTGACTGATGCAGTTATCACCGTACCAGCATACTTCTCTGACTCACAGCGTCAGGCAACTAAGGAGGCTGGTCAGATTGCAGGTCTTAACGTACAGCGTATTGTGAATGAGCCTACTGCTGCAGCGCTTGCTTACGGTGTTGATAAGGCTAATAAGGATATGAAGATTGCTGTATTCGACCTTGGTGGTGGTACATTTGATATTTCTATCCTTGAGTTCGGTGGCGGTGTGTTCGAGGTACTTTCTACGAATGGTGATACTCACCTTGGTGGTGACGACTTCGATCAGGTAATTATCGATTGGCTCGCTGACGGCTTTAAGTCTGAGGAGGGTATCGATTTGAGAAAGGATCCAATGGCTATGCAGCGTTTGAAGGAAGCTGCTGAGAAGGCTAAGATTGAGTTGTCAAGCTCTTCTTCTACAGAGATTAACTTGCCTTACATCACAGCTGAGGGCGGCGTTCCAAAGCACTTGGTTAAGACCTTGACTCGTTCACAGTTTGAGCAGTTGGCACACAGCCTTATTCAGGCTTGTCTCGTTCCTTGCCAGAATGCTATCCGTGACGCTAAGTTGCAGACATCAGATATCGATGAGGTTATCCTCGTAGGTGGTTCAAGCCGTATCCCTGCAGTGCAGACATTGGTTAAGAACTACTTCGGCAAGGAGCCTTCAAAGGGTGTAAATCCTGATGAGGTGGTTGCTGTTGGTGCAGCTATCCAGGGTGCTATCCTTAATAAGGAGAGCGGTGTTGGCGACATCGTATTGCTCGACGTAACTCCATTGACCCTCGGTATCGAGACAATGGGTGGTGTGATGACAAAGCTTATCGATGCTAACTCTACCATTCCTTGTAAGAAGAGTGAGGTGTTCTCTACCGCAGCTGATAACCAGACAGAGGTTACTATCCACGTTCTTCAAGGTGAGCGTCCAATGGCAGCACAGAACAAGTCTATCGGTCAGTTTAACTTGACAGGTATTGCTCCAGCTCGCCGTGGTGTTCCACAGATTGAGGTAACATTCGACATCGATGCCAACGGTATCCTTAACGTATCAGCTAAGGACAAGGCAACAGGTAAGGAGCAGAGCATCCGCATTGAGGCTTCAAGTGGTTTGAGCGAGGAGGAAATCAACCGTATGAAGGCTGAGGCTGAGCAGAACGCTGCAGCCGACAAGGCAGAGCGTGAGAAGATTGACAAGCTGAACCAAGCTGACTCAATGATCTTCACCACCGAAAACTTCTTGAAGGACAACGGTGATAAGATTCCAGCCGACCAGAAGTCAGGCATCGAGTCTGCTCTCCAGCAGCTCAAGGATGCTCACAAGTCAGCTGACGTTGCAGCCATCGACACAGCTATCAACAATCTCAACACAGTTATGCAGGCAGCATCACAGCAGATGTACAGCCAAGCAGGTGCACAGGGTGGTCCTCAGCCGGGTGCAGACGCTGGTCAGCAGGAACAGCCAAAGCAGGATGACACCATCCAAGATGCTGACTTTGAGGAAGTGAAGTAAAACATAGATATTTGATAAAGAGGATATGTATTTCTAAAAGCATATCCTCTTTTTATTTTTTTTAATTGAACTATGAGTAATAAATATATAGCTCCGGACAAGAACTTGGATAGTTTTACTTGTCCACACTGCCAGACTCTTTCCCTTATGAATTTTAGAATTCTTCGTTTTGAGCAGGATGTAATGACAGACGATGATGGGGTAGCTTTTATTATCAATAAGCATGGTTATGACGAGGAAATTTATAGTAGTGAGTTAAAAATCGCACGTTGTCATAGTTGTGGTAAAAAGATAATTTGGATAGATAATGAATATATTTATCCTAACATTGTTGCCGAAGAGGTGAATCCAGATTTACCCGAATCTGTTAAGCAGTTATACAACGAGGCTGGGTTAATCTATAATCAGTCTCCACGTGCTGCTTGTGCTTTATTACGTTTAGCCATAGACAGGTTATGTAATGAATTAGGGGAAACTGATAGAGATATTAATAAGAATATTGGGGCACTTGTTGAGAATGGGTTACCTAAAAAGGTACAGCAAGCTCTTGACGTTGTTAGAGTAGTTGGCAATAAGGCAGTGCATCCAGGCGAGATTACATTTGATGTTGATGATATTAAAACAGCAAAGTCATTAATGAGGCTTATAAATATGATAGGGCAAAGTATGATTACTGACCCCAAGGATATTGAAGATATGTACAATCTATTACCCGAGTCTGCCAAAGAGAGTATTGAAAGACGAGATAATAAGTAGGCGATAGTATTAAAGTATCTCAAATCTGTATACTAATCTAATGAAATAAGAGGAATACAACTAATCATCCTATGCACACTTTGCTGGCATTCACTGTGAACAAGCCAGTGTTATTATTAGAATTGAGTTTACAAGCACTACTCGGAATAAGTACGAAGGAGCGTTTATAGTTTAGAATCTGTATGTGGTAATGAGTGCACAGTTTTACTGTTCGTGATAACTCTTTCTGTAATCAACTGTTTAGCTGAAAAGTCTTTTGTCTGTATCATATCTTTACTCAACATGGGATAATCTAAATCAAAAATATATCAGATATATAGTATTTTAAGTGTTTTATTTTGGCTCTTTGCTATGTAGGAAGTATATTTGTGACGATTTTGTAATACATTGGTTATTACAGTTCATGTACGTCTTGTTATTTACGTAATCACTGATTATTGATAGCATAAAAGCAATATGAAAGAAAACATCGTCATCAAGTATCGTCATACGGTACTTTTCTATCTCTTAGCAACCCTTATCCCATGGATATTCTGGTTCGCTGCAAGTTATGTAAGTCATCATGTAGTTTATTCGGAAAGCACATGGGTAGCTCCATTGTTGGGATTGGCAGGACTTTTCTTCCCAATGTTTCTGACCATTATTTTGGTTTTTCAGCGTCAGGAACTGCGGAAAGACTTTCTTGGAAGATTCCTAAACTTGTCTTCCGATAAGTGGCAATATTATCTCACAGCCTGCCTACTGATGCCAGCAAGTATCTTGTGTGCTATGGCAGTATCTCTGTTGTTCGGTTATAGTCCATCGCAATTCATTATTACAGGTCATTACACCTTCACTTCGGGTGTCTTCCCAGTATGGTTCCTCCTTATACTTGCACCTACGCTTGAGGAACTTGCATGGCATGGTTATGGAACAGACTGTCTCCGTTCTCGAATGAGTCTCTTCAAAACGTCTATGCTGTTTGCAGCTTATTGGGCAGTTTGGCATTTTCCCCTTGCAGGTATTAAGGGTTATTATCACGCTAATGTGGTGAGTGAGGGATGGCTTTATAGTCTGAACTTCATCGTGAGTATCTTTCCTTTTGTTATCTTGATGAACTGGCTCTATTATAAAACCAACCGAAATATCCTCATAGCTATTATCTTTCACATTACGGCAGGTTATTTCAATGAAATATTTGCAACTCACCCCGATAGCAAGTGTATACAGACGGTATTACTGCTTATAGTGTCTGTTATCATTGTGGTTAAAGAACGTCGACTGTTCTTTAACCGAGCATTGGAGTAGTTGGTACTCACCATTTAAATCTTAGTTCCAAGAAGAATACAATTATTTAGGTATTAACCGTGCACTGGCTGGCACTCACAGAGAGTCAGCCAGTGTTTGTATTATACAGCCAATATAATGCTTGATATGAATATGAAAAATCTTATTTACTCTTTACTGTAAATCTCTTATCTACTACACTAAGTTTGAAAAAGATTTACTATCATTTCTAACATTTAGCATTGTAGTTTACCTCGTAGAGAAAAATATCAAATTTTCACGTTATATGATGTTTTTTTACTACTTTTGCAGAATTAACAATGAGCGAAAGATTTACTGATTATAAGTATTATGGAGATAAAAACATGTAAAGATTTACTATGTCAGTTTGAACAGTTGCCTAAACAAGACATACGCCCCACCTTCATGGATATTTGCAAATATCCTGGTAGTAGGTTTGAAGAGGTATGTAGTAGAATCTTGCAGTTTTATCTTAATCCTTTTGCAGGGCATGGATTGCATGATTTATGGCTATTAGCATTGTGGCGTGCCTCAGGGCAAGGTGAGACGTTACCGTTCTACAACAAAGTAGAATGTGTTACGGAAGAATATGCAGGAGATAAGAAAATTGACATTATTGTAAAATCGGAGGAGTTTATCATTGCGATAGAAAATAAGACAACAGCTGACTTATATAATCCATTGGATATATACGCCAATCACATTCGTAAAAACTATTCAGAAAAAAAACGAAAAATATTGATAGTCTTGTCAGTCTTTCCTCTATTAGATTCCAAAAGTAAGAATTGGATGACTCAAAATGGTTTTCGTCCGATTCTTTATAAAGATCTGTTTGCAGAAGTCAATAAAGAATTGGGTAATTATATGATGTCCTGCGACCAGAAATATTTTACTTATATGCTTGATTTTATGAAAACAATTGATAAGATGAACAACGTAAATAATAAAAGGGAATTTAACTTTTTCATGCAGAATAAAGAAAGTATTGAGGGGCTTATTAATCGCTACAATGAATTCCAAGAAGGTATTCGTTCACAACAGGTGGAACAAATAGCATCTCTTAAGGAGAGAGTAGAAGAAAGGACCAAGGTAGATTGGTGGGTATGGAAAGGATGGGACCTTGGTGTTTCCTTTCATGACAAAGCCAATCGTATAGGTATTGAGTCAAGTTTTGAAGCTACAGAAAAAGGATGTTGTGGTAAGTTTCATATTTATATAACGACGTGGAATAAAGCATACTGGTATCCATATAAGGATGATGTTCGGAAGTCATTTCCCAACTATATAAAATTAGATGAGAATTGTGGAAATCGAACTTATTTGCATCTTCCTATTATAGATGGAAATAAGACAGAAGAGATTGTTACTGCACTTGTTGAGGCCTATGACAAAATGAAAGCAATAACGGATAAAATTCAATGATAGTTCTTTTAAAGTGGATATATTATTGATTGTGAGTAGAAACATGCTCTTGTCTTTTATCCATAAACTGAACCTTGTATGATGTTGAAGAGAGTCATTCTCAAAATTATGTGTTGATGAAAGAATCTATATTTGTCTTTTTAATAACTATGGTCTTTGCAGCATGCTCCTCAAGAAGTAAATCAGAGGAGACTGCTAATCCTATCAGCTCAGAACAAACAGGCTTTGAAGCAGATGATTTTTCTGGAGAAGATTCTTATTCTCCAATTGAGTCTGGGTATTCTGATGACATTGTTGATGAGGATTCTTATGAAGATGAATTTGAAGACGGGACCTATTCTGCTACGGTAGATTATTATAATCCTCATACGTGTTATAGTGCAACATATACATTGGATGTTGAGGTTGAAAATGGCGTGGTTGTTCAGATTAATTTTCCTAATGATGGCTATCTTGATGATGACCATATTACACCAAAAGCGTTAGACTCTAATGGGGAATGTATTGTTGATGGCGAAGAAGGAAAAACATACACTATACATATTGACTTATAGTTGTTTTTAAGTGATACTTATTGCGCATGCTTTTCTTTTCAAAAACCTTCTTGTAACCATTGGTATTCATATTAAAATTAATATATAGCGTCATGGGAAAAGTCCAATTAAGGGATAAGCTGGAATTATTGTCAAAAGAAAATGTTATTAAACTCATTATGGAGATTTATGACAATTGTAAAGAGGCAAGACCATATTTAGATTATTATGTTGAGCCGAATAGTGTAGATGAGTGTGAGCGATTTAAGCAAATTATTCGTAAAGAGTTCTTTCCAGTATGTGGGTTCTCAGAAAAGCCATCATTCGCTGCTTGCCGGAAAGCTATCTCTGATTTTAAGAAGATGAAGCCCGACCCTTACTTTCTGGCTGATCTCATGCTGTATTATATTGAGAATGGCTGTGAATACACTATGACTTATGGTGACATGTGGGAACAATATTACGTAATGCTCGAGGGTAATTTTAAAAAAGCTATGGAGCATATAAGCAAGTATAAGCTCCTCCCTCTCTTCTATGCACGTATTGAACAGATGCTTAATGCTACTGACTGTGGTTGGGGATTCTATGATACACTATGGCAGACTTATCTTGAGCACAAAAATAATTATTTTAATATGACATAATGCTATAATTAGGTAGTTATACTATCAGATGCAGATAAAAAATATTTTCTCCATCTCCTCTTTTTATACCATTTTCCTATCGTCAGGAAAATGGTTAATCTTGTTGTTCTGTAGTTCTTTAATTGACTGAGTGTTTACGGATATATAAGGAGAGCAGTATATCCGTAGCATTGTTTTATATACTATGCTAAGTTTGAAAACTCTTTGCTGTCATTTTTAACATTTACCGTAGAAGCTTGTTCATCAGTGCGTTAGGACTGATGAAAGGGTGATGGGAGTGACAGCAAAATAAAAATAATTCGTGAAAAACTTGATAAGGGGTATCTCTGTTTTGTATCTTTGCAAGCGAAAATAAGGAAGAGCTATGATACGCTTAGTATGATTTCCTACAAACTAACGGCATCTTCCTTCTTGAATTTGTTTTCTTAAATCTTTTTATTCATGTGTACATATTTTTTTAATATGCCCACAAATAGGGCAGTGCGTTATGCGCAATTTCATTTTTATATGAAGAATGACAAATGGATTGGGCAGGAAAAGACATAGCAGCAGCTTTGCTTATTTACGCTTTATCCTTTCTCACAAATAATTTATCTATTCATCAACTTAAAACAATCATTTATGAAAAGTAAGAACCTTAAAAACATTAAAGCTGAAAATCAGCGGAACAGACAGTCGGAAAGACTTAAAAACGACATTACTCGTCGGTTGCTCAACTATCTTGAGCGGAAGTATGAAATGAGATTTAATACCGCCTTAGGGTGTACAGAAGCTCGCAAGGCTGGGAGTAACGAACCTTTTGTGGCTGTAGATGAACGAATGCGCAATACTATTGCTATTAAGGCGCGTCTTGATGGGATTGATGCGTGGGACAAAGATATCCGACGATATATGGAGTCGGATTTTGTTAAGGCTTTTAATCCTGTGGATATTTTCCTCGAAGGATTGCGAGGACGATGGGATGGAAAGAATCATATTGAAATGCTGGCAGATTGTGTACCTAATGACAACACACGGTGGGCAGAATGGTTTCACACGTGGTTTCTTGCAATGGTGGCACAATGGTTGGGGCTGAATATCTCACATGGTAACAGTGTGGCACCGTTGCTCATCTCCCGACAAGGCTATCGGAAGTCTACTTTCTGTAAACGTCTTCTACCAGAGGCGTTGCAATGGGGATATAACGATAATCTAATCATTAGCGAGAAGCAGAATACATTGCGCGCAATGACACAGTCGTTACTGATTAATATTGATGAATTCAATACGCTGTCAGCAAAGACGCAAGACGGATTTTTAAAGAATGTTATGCAGCTTGCAAACATAAAAATCCGTCAGCCTTATTGCCAGCAACAAGTTACATTGCCACGCATTGCCTCTTTCATTGCCACGGCAAACGTTGCAGATGTCTTTAGCGATCCCAGTGGTTGCCGTCGTTTTATAGCAGTTACACTAACAGGTCCTATTCGTTTGCCCGAACACATAGACTATGAACAGCTCTATGCACAGGCTGTTGCCGAACTGGATAACGGTAGACGCTATTGGTTTGATGAGGCTGATACCCAAGATATTATGGAGAATAACGTGCAATATCAACAACGTACCCCTGCCGAAGCTCTCTTTTTAGATAGTTTCTCTATTCCTAAAGACTTGACCAAGGGTGCTTATATGACTGCAGCTTCCATTTTTAGCCTACTTCGTCAGCGGTATGGCAGTCAGCTGAACCTAACAAGTCTTTCTCATTTCGGTCGTGTTCTTGCAAATATCCCGAATCTCCATAGCAAGCATTCTTCGCATGGCACAGAGTATTTGGTTGCAGTACGTAGCAACGCAGTACAGTCTGGTCAGTCCAGCTTGAGTTGTTAGTTGCTATCTGAATGAGTTTTCAAAGTTGCTGTCACTACTGTCACTCGCATATACACCATAAGTAGTTTATAATCTGTTGTTTATGCGAAATGTTAAAAGTGACAGCAACTTAAAAACAAAACAAAGTTATATATAAATGCTATTAATCCCATAAAGTATTTATTAAGAAAATATTGGTTTATATAAAAAATTCTTTTTTATTTATTATTAATATGAGTATTTTATATTTGCACTTGAAAACCTAAAAATTAAAGAATATGGCAAAAACAAGTTCTAATGTGATGATTTCCGATTTTAAGGAATGATTAAAAGGAAATGGTAACTTAACACCAAACTCTGCAAATAGTTATATTTCATATCTTGGTGTAAGTTATAATAATGATTTGAGTTTAGTCTCTACAGATAATGTATATAGTCGTTCCTTAAAAACCATATTTCAGCATAAAGTTTATACTGACAAGCTTTATGCTGATTCTTTTTATAAGGTACAAAAGAACTCTCATAGCTCTTTTGAAGTTATATGCTGCTGCAGCTAATAATACATTGATAGCATCT